>JAABUQ010001975.1_pt1 | contig 42102 bp, 38 predicted proteins | sample 5560001 | NCBI WGS metagenome assembly JAABUQ01 (sample SAMN10711888, study PRJNA513371) | rock metagenome | isolation source: Antarctica rocks | place: Antarctica: Victoria Land, Finger Mt nord | collected 2015-12-18
CCAGGAAGCCCTTGCCCAGGCTTTGACCCTCATCACGACGCAGGATGCTCTCGGCTGGTTTACCCATTGTGGCTATCCGCCTCCTGTTTCAGTAGAAATGGCTCAATCCTTATGAACACCGCTCTAGCTGACAGAGGAGCTTGCCTTCGTAATTAAACACAAAGAGCCGCGAGTCAGTTGGATTCGCTACGTTATACGCTCCTACATACACCTTACCCTGCCAACTTGTGATTCCTTCAGGAAATTGCAGCAAAGGAATAGTATTAAAGGTCTCAATAATGGCTGGCTCAGCCCTGGCAGCAAGGTCTAGCTATTCTCGCTGTGATTGCCTTTACAACCATTTTAGCGCTGCAGCGTCAGCGCACGATGCAAAACGTTGGCAATGTGGTGGTTGGTCCTTCCCCTACACAATACTTAAAATCTTGTTAGTTCATAATATTTTCTACTATAAATAGGTAGATTTCTATGTATACATTTTAGAAACTGGTACGTAATATAAGTACTACATCAATGAGATATTCCTGTTCACATGCTAAGCAGTATTTTTAGAAGAAGTATTCTTCTCATATATACATTACAGTGTTCGCTGTGTTCCTAGAAGTGAGACAGGTTCTGTTCTTCTCTTTCATTATGAAGAGAAGGAGAAGAATACATCTTTTGCTAATGTGGTGAATGTTTTTCTGCTTATTATCTAATAGGCTTTTGTAACATGTGAATGCGAATGTCATTCACACACTCATTCATGTCAAGGGGGAATACATGACAAACGAGTTTAACCTCTCCGAAGAGAACCAGGATCAGCAATCGACCCAGACTACATCACGAAGAACGCTTCTGCGTAACTCGCTGGTTGGTGCAACATCGGTCATCTCTGCAAGTCTTTTAGTGACACAAACGGCCAACGCAGCTTCAAAGACTGCATGGAACCTTAAAGCAGAGGATGCATTTGAGGAGATAAGGAAAGACGAAGATACTCATGTGTCTTTCTTGAAAGGCGCGCTTGGCCGTGCAGCTCGCCCAAAACCAACATTCAAGGGGCTGGCACAATCTAATGCATACAAGTTCGTCCGCCTTTCGCAAGTCTTCGAGAATGTCGGCGTTGGAGCTTATCTTTTAGCAGCACCTGCTATCAGCAGCAAGGCTAATCTAGCTGCCGCAGGGTCCATCCTCACAATTGAAGCACGTCACGCCGGCTACCTGAATGCCCTTGTTGGCTTACCACTCAGCACCAATGGTGCCTTCGACAAGCCCATTTCACAGGCACAGATTGTCAAGGACGTATTGCCATTCATTGCAAGCCTCAACGGTGGCCCCGATCCATCGAAGCCTTTGAAGAACGATGTTGATATCCTGAATTTTGCCCTCTTACTGGAATACCTTGAGGCTACGTTCTACGACATCAACGTGCCAAAGTTTTACAAGTAGCCAATTAAGCACTTCTTAGGGTTTCTGCAAGACAGTGGATGTGAATCAGAGGTTCGCGTCCACTGTCTTGCGTTGTACTTTTTATATGTTGTAGGTTCTTTACAAGAGGAAAAGGAAGACTTCACTTCATTACGAGTAACGAGATTATTCCTCAACGCAACCCCCCCGCTATCTAGTGTTTAACTGGAAAAAACTTGACTAGCTTTTTAAGAGTATTGCCAAATCCCTTTGACAAACATCGCAATTACAATTATTTTCAGAGATAGGTTGACGACCACCAAGTGGTTCCAAGATATGGTCAATAATTGCTGACCAGAACTGAAATTTTGCTTGTACCTCACTGGTAGCAAGAAAACCCTCTACAAAATCTGCAAGTTTATAGTCCCAGCTTCGCAAATCTCCTAGTAGTCTTTTACTGCTTACCCACCACTTCTGTTGAAGCCGATAGTGCCAATGAAGAAGATCGTTTAAGCCGACATGCATTGCTAAGAGGGCCGTCATTGTATTTGTTTCCAGATTTCTCTCCACTTTATTGTTTGCATGAAAGAACATGAACTGAATAAATTGATACTCCACTGGTAAAATCACTCTTGGCTGCACCTGTTTCGCTACCTCTTTCAATCTCGTCAACTCACCTGTTTTATCAAAAACAATAATAGACTCTGCAATCATAGGAACCCTTTCACGTGTTTCTATTTCTTTATCAGTAGACGTTCTTACTTGATTCAAGGACCTGAAACTAATGTCAAGCTTTATTCCATTAATGATTGGATGATTAATGTTTTTGCAAAGATTGTCCTCGTTTACAATGACATGAACATCAACATCGCTGTTCGTTGTCGTCTCCCCTCGTGCTAATGACCCAAAGATGAAAGCAGCAAGATACATGTCTTGCTGCTCAAGTTGTTTGATGGATTGATAAGCAGGTAGAAAACGCTCAGGAATAGTAAAAGGTAATTCTGACATAGTGTTGTTCTCCTTTCGCTTTCGATTTTAACAACCCTATCACTGGTATTTTAGTATACAATGAGGCATCTCTTAAGTACCAACAGAGAGCTAAATCAAGAAGCTAAGTTGACAGCAGAGACAGCAGATACCTATGGACAATCACATACAACAGTGGACACAAAGCCTAGAAATAAGGCTAATCCAGCACGTTAACCAGGTGCATTGACGCTTACATTTTCTTGTGCGTACACTATACTAATGTAAGTATTGGTGGATGGAAAGGACCGAGAAACGTGCTTGTCGATAGCCATACTCATATCGACACTCCCCGCTTTGATGTTGACCGCGAGGCCGTTATTCAAGCTGCAATTGATGGGGGTGTCACGCGCATGATTGATCCCGGCTGTGATCTCCCGTCAAGTCAAGCCGCGCTCGCACTCGCAAAGGCACATCCTGGAATTGTCTGCGCGGGCGTTGGTGTGCATCCTCACGATGCTACCACCTATACTGATGCGATAGGAGAGCAGTTTCGTGCCATGGCACGCGAACCGGAGGTGGTTGCGATTGGCGAATTTGGCCTGGATTATTTCCGTATGCTCTCCCCGCGCGACACGCAACGTGCCGTATTTTGCGCTCATCTCGAACTCGCACGCGTATGCGACCTACCCTGTATCATTCATGTACGCGACTCACATGAAGATGTGATGGAGTTGTTGCGGATACACGGGCAAGGTTTGCGCGGCGTCTTTCACTGCTTTTCCGGGGATGTAGCACAGGCGGAGGAGTGTCTCGGCTTTCCAGGCTTTATGCTCTCGTTCGCTGGCCCTTTGACCAAACAAGGAAACGCGCTACCCGATGTGGCACGTATTGTTCCATTAGACCGTGTGTTGGTCGAGACGGATAGTCCATATCTTGTGCCGAAACCACTCAAAGCCAAGCGCAACGAACCACTTTTTGTACAATATACTGCCGCCAAACTCGCTGAGTTGCGCGGCATGACCATAGAGGAAATCGCTCAGGTGACAACCGCAAACGCGATGTGTTTGTTCAATTTAAGAGAGAACTAGCATGAAGTTATTTAATACACTTACTCAATCGCTCGAAACCTTTATACCACTCGACGATACCGTGCGTATCTATGTGTGTGGCATCACGCCCTATGATACGACGCACCTGGGCCACGCGTTTACCTATGTCTCATTTGACACGCTCATTCGCTATCTGGAATTCAGCGGTCACAAGGTTAAATATGTGCAGAACGTGACCGATATCGACGATGATGTGTTGCGTAAGGCTCGTGAGTTGGGGATGCAGTGGGATGAGTTAGGCCGCCGTGAAACGGAACGTTTCCTACGTGATATGGACGCGCTGAACGTGCGCCGACCCGATGTCTATGCCAAAGCAACCGAAGAGATTCCGGGCATTATTGCGATTGTGACCACCTTGGTTGAGCGTGGTTATGCCTATGTGAGCGAGGGTTGCGTCTTCTATGATGTGCGTCATGATCCTACCTTTGGCGGTATGGCGCGTGCCGTCGGTCTTGAAGACTATGCATCGATGCTCAAAGTCGCCAATGAGCGTGGCAATTTTCCTGATGACAGGCGCAAACGCGATCCGCTCGACTTTGTTTTATGGCAAGCGCAAGCTCCTGGCGAACCTGCATGGCAGAGTCCGTGGGGGCCTGGACGTCCTGGTTGGCATATTGAGTGTAGCGCTATGTCAATACATCATCTTGGCGAGCAGATAGACATTCACGGCGGTGGGGCCGATCTCAACTTTCCACATCATACCTGCGAGATCGCGCAATCCGAACACTACACCGAACTCGTCCCTTTCTCCCGCATCTGGGCGCACACGGGCATGGTCTATCAGGCTGGTGAGAAGATGAGCAAGTCACTCGGCAATCTGACACTGGTTAGCAATCTGCTTAAAGAATATTCTGCCGACGCTATCCGTATTGTGCTGCAAAGCCATCACTACCGCTATCCGTGGGAATGCTTTCCCGAAGACCTCAAAATCGCTGCCGATACCGCGAACACCTTACAACGGTTACGCGCACTTGTTGGGACCAACCTCTTCCACGAGTCAACCGAAGACACCATTTTGTTGCATAATCGCTTCTTGTCCGTTATGGACAACGACCTTAACACACCCGAAGCAATACTCATGCTGCGCAAAGCTGCTCAAACCGCCCTTGACGAACACGATATAAAACTCGGTAGCGAGGTACTACGTCTGACAAACGTGTTAGGTCTGTGTGCATAAGAGTTGATTATGGAAAGTGATTGTAGGCTTCATCAAACATAGGGAAACTAAGCAATGGCAAAAACGAAGCAAGGTAATACATCGGCGGCACAACGACGTGCCATTCCGCAAAACAAAACGCGAAAAGTGGTACGTCAGGCGAAGCGTGGTTCATGGGTGTGGATAGGCATCATACTTGGCTCTATTGCTCTGATCGTTGGCGTCCTGCTTTACGTCTATTTTACAGGCAATACCAGTGATGTTGTCGCGTCTGACTCTGTCGTGTTTAACTCGATCACGCACGTTGACTCCACGCTGCTAGAACAGGTGGGTACTGGTAATGCACAAAGTACACTACAAACTATCAAAGACAATCCACCTGCTCTGACAGGACCAATGGGAAAGCCAGAGTTTTTCTATGTTGGGGGCGAGTTTTGTCCCTATTGCGCGGCACAGCGCTGGGCTATTGTTGTCGCACTGAGCCGCTTTGGAACATTTAGCCCGCTACTACAAACGCACTCGTCGGAACAGAACCTACCGACACTAACGTTTCGCAAGAGTACATATACAAGCCAGTACATTGATTTCGTCGCCAAAGAGATTAAAGACAATCAGGGCAACAAACTCGACACGCTCTCATCTGATCAGCAACACGTCTTTGATACCTACAATGCGCCCCCCTATATGCGAAGCGCAGGTGCTATTCCCTTTATCGATGTTGGCAACAAGCATATCTCTTCTGGCTCGTACTACCTACCCGACACGCTTGTAAATCTCTCATGGCAAGACGTCGCAACACAAATGAAACAGCCAGATACGAATGTTGCAAAAGGCATTCTCGGTTCGGCAAATTACCTGACGGCGGCTGTGTGTGTGTCAATACAGAACAAACCGAAAACCGTGTGTAACGCCGCTTACATTCAACAAATCGAGAACTCGCTAGCGAGTTCGTGAGCATTGGCAGCTAGCAAAACAACAAGCACTTCTTACAAGGGATACACGGCGAGTCTGGCAAATTGTGCTTGTGCACCTGGTTTCGCTTCAGGCAAGTTAGAGGCGAAGAGAGCGATAGAACCAGCAGTATAACTGGTATCTGTTACCGTTTGTAGTAGATGATTGTTGACAATGAAGGACATCCTGGAGCCTCTTGCGATAATAAGAATGTGATTGGTCTTGCCTTTTTTGGCAATAGCGGAGTCCAATAGGAAGTTCACCAGTTTTGTATCAACTGATTTACCATTTGCGTCGGTGCTACCCTTAAAAATAGCGTACGAGCCATCACCATAGAGTTCAAAACGATAGTACATGGCTAATTCGTTGCCCTGACCTGCCGCACCACGAATATAGAAACCATAACCATTATTTGGGTCGCCTTTGGTAAGCCTTGCATCTGCCATAAGCTGAAAATTACTGTAGGTTCTTACTCCCGGAAGTGGCTCCCATACTAATTTCTGTTTGTCACTCTCCAGTGAAAGAACTCCGCTTCCGACTGTGACAGCATAGTTGCCAGGCATGCTTTGCAGGTTCCACCCTGAAGTGTCATCAGTAAACCTATCGATGAACAGAGGATTACCCTTCATCGCGGGATAGGACTCTTGGAATAAGCTGCTTGTAGTATGGGTAGGAGTTGCAAATGATGTTAGTGAGACACCCGCTGCGCGAATTCCGGCATAGCAGAAGATAACGATGATGAGAACCACAACAATAAAATAGATTTGTGAAGCACGCTTACTTGGGTCCTGTATCTGCTGCTTTCCCGTTTGAGGCGAGATAGGAGTTTTTGCGCTCGTTGTTGAAAGGCTCGATGGGGAAGGGGTCAACCGATAACCGCAGTTGTAACATACCGTTTCATTTAGAGGCAATACTACACTACAGCGAGGGCAAGCCAAAGAAGTTCGCACTTTATATGGCGAAGACATAAAAAACCTCCAAATAAAAAACAACGATACATGTCGGTACAATCGTAGTATTTTCCTACGTAAATGTCCACTAAATAAAGAAGAAATAGTATATTTGGGGGATAGTTCTTTTCGTGTCATTCTTATTTTTGTTGAGTTTCTGTGAGTGGAGAGTAGAAGAAACGCTTTTATGGAGATAAATATCTTAACTTATGCAACTTTCGTAGCCCAAAAGAGTCATATAGAGCGAGATGTCTAGCTATATTTGATGTGATACGGTACCATTATAGAACATATTTCATTGCCCTCATCTATGAAAAGAGAAAGTCGATCTATTATGGAAAGAATTGCTGCTGCGAATGTATTACGGCAGGAACGTCCAAAAAGGCGTATGATTGTTGGTACACTACTAGCATTATGTATTGTGGGCGCTAGTGCAACCGCACTGTGGGTACATACGCATACAACAGATTCAAATGCACCATCATCGCGGGTAACTCCACCTGTAGCATACACCGGACATCGTTCAGATGAGGTACCTCTGTCCACATCTCGCTCGCTTGCAATGGTAGAGGCACACGCTCCTACAACGATAAACCCATGGGGGGTGGCGCTCGACAGTGTACATGGCTATGTATGGGTTGCAGAACCTGGATGTGAGCCATTGCCAGCATGTGCTACAGCAATCCCTGGTACGCTTGGTCAATATGCGTTTTCTGATGGCTCTTTTACTCAGGACTTTACCGAGCCACAAGGCTACACAAGTCCACTCTTTATTGTTGTTGATGCGGCGGGTCGGCTCTGGTTTACACAACCAACCAGCGATGCGATTGGTGTGTTCGATCCAGTCAATGGTGTATGGAATCAGTGGTCTGTCAAGAAAAATGCTCAGCCCTACGATTTGACCATCGACGCCCGTGGCAATCTCTGGTTTACTGAGTTCGGAGGCAATCGGATTGGCTTTTTCAACACAAAGACGCATACTCTCGTCGAAACTCCGCTTCCCACAGCGCATAGTGATCCTTATGGCATCACTATTGATAGTAAGGGTACCGCTTGGTTTAGCGAGAATGGAATCGCAGCAAATCAGATTGGTAGCTTCATCACTACATCTGATGGCAAAATAAAGATAGTTGAGTATGCTGCCATCGCTTTGCGCCCACATTTGATTACTACAGATAAAGCAGGCAATATCTGGTTTAGCGAGGGTTTCTCAGGCACTATAAGTGAATATAACCCCACTACTGGAGCGAGTCAACGTTTTCGTGCCTACCTGGGTGCCTGCTTAAATCCAAGTGCCTGTACAGGTACGCACATTTCTGGTATTCGAGTCGATGACAAAGGAAATGTCTGGTTTACTGACTCGCTCAGTCAGCGAGTTGGTTATCTTGTGCCCGCGACGGGTCAGGTTGTTGAGCGTGTCGTACCGGCGAACGCGCACCCTCATGATGGTCTTATCCTTGATAAGAACGGAAGAATTTGGTTCACCGAGCAGTATGCACGCTCCCTCAACGTGTGGCCTATGAGCAATGTCAAATAAATACTGGGTGGGACTGCAATACAGGGCTTCTCGCTTTCGAGAAGCCCTGTATTGCAGTCCCATCAAATTGCCTCTTAGCTCTCACTATGCTATACTTGCCCACGAATATAAAGGAGGGAACCCCGGTTATGGCTGAAGATACATCATCTATGCAAAACCCTTTTATCGTTGGTGAACGTCTCTATTTGCGCCCTCTGGAGCCTGCACAGGATAATCATGCCTATTCGACATGGCTCAACGATGCGGAGATGCGCCGCTATTTCTCCATTTATCCCACGAGCGATGCACGTGGCAAAGAACGCATTGAGAATCTGTACAAGACTTTTGGACATATTATTTTTGGTGTTGCCCTTAAGAGTGACAATACACTTATCGGTCTTGTTGGTCTTAAAGATATTAATGTGCTTAACCAGAGTGCCGAGTTCTACAATATTATTGATAGTGCATATTGGGGCAAGGGTTATGGTACCGAATGCACGAAACTCATGATCCACTATGGTTTTATGGAGTTGAATCTGAATCGTATTCAAACTCAGGATATGGAAGAAAATATCGGTGGGCTCCGTGCCGACGAAAAAGCTGGCTTCACATACGAAGGAACACTACGTGAGGTAATTCCTCGCTTCGGCAAATTTCACAATGTGCGTGTGTATAGTATGCTGCGTAGCGAGTATGTAGAGAAAATGTAATTTGTAATGACGACAACAACCGCAATTACCGTTCAGGAAATTACTGATCAGGAGCAATGGAACACATTTCTGACTAGTCAACCGCGTGGTCATCTCCTACAATCTTATGAGTGGGGTGAACTCAATAAGTATCTTGGTGGGCGCATCTACCGTATGGGAGCATTAGAGGATGGTCGTCTCGTTGGTGCCATGCTCTTGACTGTCGCGCCTGTGCCGCTACCTGTCAAAGTGCCTGGAGTGCAACTCAACTGGTTCTATAGCGTGCGTGGCCCTACTGTTGAACGTCCAGATTCACCTGCACTTGCCGCACTTATAACACATGCACATACATTGGCAAAACGGGAACATGCGGTAGTGCTACGCGTCGAACCGAACATCGCCGACGATGACCCCAATGAAGATGTATGGCTTGCCGCCTATCACAGGCTTGGCTTTCACTCGAATCCGATAGCGGTACATGGGCGGCGTAGCTGGGTGTTGGACATTCGGCCCGACCTCGACAAACTACTTGCGGATTTCAAGATGACGTGGCGTCAAAATGTGCGTGCCGCCGAGCGTAAAGGCGTTATTGTGCGCGAAGCCAATGGCGAAAAAGATTTCGATACGTATTATAATCTGCTGACCGTGACAAGTGAGCGCGACGACTTCTTTATTCACAGCAAAGAGTATCACAAAGAAATCCTACACTACTTTGCAGATAAAGATGATGCTGTCCTTTACCTTGCCGAACATGAGGGCGAGGCTATTGCAGCCAAAATGCTGATCCGCTTTGGCGCTTGGTGTTGGGACATGTTTGGTGCGTCGTCAAACGAGAAGCGCAACTTGAAACCCACTTATTTGCTGCAATTTCGTTGCTTCGCGTGGGCAAAATCACGCGGTTGTAGCTACTTTGACTTCCGTACTATTCCTGAAATACTGGAACCGGGCGAAGAGATGTGGGGTGTCTATGAATATAAAAAAGGCTATGGTGGCTTCTCGCGTTTGAATATGCCCACTCAGGATTATGTCTATCGTCCCTTGCTCTATCAGGGTTGGCGCAAACTCGTCGAGGTACGTCGCGCTCAACGCCATGCCGAGCACCAAAAAGTCGAAATGGAACGCGCTGCTCGCGGTAAATCATCATAGGGATGTTGAGAGGAAACATATAGAATGCAGGCCAGGATTATTACAGACCGTCAGCAGTGGGACGATTTTGTCGCTGCCTCGGTCTGTTGCAATATTACCCAATCGTATGAATGGGGCGAACTCGCGCCCCATCTTGGTGCAAGCGAAGCACTCCATATTGGTGTTGTCGATGAGCCAACAGGCAATATATGCGCTGCAATGCTCGTGCTGGTTTCGCATGCGCCCATTATCAACCGTACCTATTTTTATGCTCCGCGGGGTCCCATTCTTGACGACCCCGACTCACCTGCAATGACTGTCTTGCTCAACTATGTCAGGACGCAAGCGCATAAACACAAGGCGTTCATGCTCAAAGTTGAGCCAAGTGTCTTTGATGATAACACACGATGGGCATCAGCTTTACAGAGAAGAGGCTTTCACGTTAATCCCTATGCCACGCATATTCGTCACGAATGGGTGCTAGACCTACGACCTGATGAGAAGTCTATTCTTGCGGGTATGAAAGAGAAATGGCGTTACAACATTCGTTTAGCAGGGCGTAAGGGCATCGTAGTACGGCGCGGACAGGGAGAGGCAGACCTCGATGCGTTTTATCGTATCTACGAAACAACAAGTGAGCGCGACCAGTTCTTTATACACGATAAGTCCCACTATGAAGATATCATGCGCATGTTCGGCGAAGGAGACCGTGCGGCACTGTTTCTCGCGGAATATGAGGGACAAGCGGTTGCGGGAACGATTGTACTGCGGCTAGGACACTGGAGTTGGTACATGTTCGGGGCCTCGTCCAATGAACAGCGTGAACGCATGCCCAATCATTTGTTACAATGGACTGGCATGCAGTGGGCAAAGGCACACGACTGTTGGTACTACAACTTCCGAGGTATACCCGATATCCTTGAAGAGGGACAAGAGTTGTGGGGTGTCTATGTCTTCAAGCGTGGTTTTGGTGGCTTCCCTATGCGCGCTCTTGCAACGCACGATCTCGTCTATCAACCCCTTGTCTATCAAGCATATCGACGCCTCCTCGATGTGAAACGTTGGCGTGACGAACGACGTTTTAAGAAGGTGACGCAATCATAACGGTTGTGTATGTGTCACGAAGAGAAATACAAATACTAACCAACATAAAGGAGATACCCAATCATGCAAGCACTCGTTGCAACCCACAATCACATTCCCACTTGCAATGATACCCCATAACCTGACATGATACAGGGGAATAGGTTACAGCGTAAAGGGGACAATCATGACAGTTGTTGCGCTCATTTTTGGTATTCTTTTAATTTTCGGCATCTTACAGGATAGTTTTGAGACGATCATTTTGCCGCGTCGGGTCTCGCGTAAGTTCAGACTTTCACGCTTGTTTTATATCACGCTTTGGATGCTTTGGTCTGCACTCGGACGTAAAATGCGTCCCGGCAATAGACGCGAATATTATCTGAGTTACTTTGGACCACTTTCACTCATCTTGCTAGTGGTGATCTGGGCTGTTGTACTCATCTTTGGCTTCGCACTTGTACAGTACGGGCTAGGTTCACAGGTCACCGCACCAGAGAAAGTCGTGGACTTCGGTACCGACGTGTATTTGAGCGGTACAACCTTTATCACGCTCGGCTTAGGTGATGTACTGCCTCATGAGGGACTTCCACGCGTCTTTACTGTCTTAGAAGCTGGCATGGGCTTTGCTTTTCTCGCGCTGATTATTGGCTATGTTCCCGTGATTTATCAAGTGTTTTCACGCCGTGAAGCCAATATATCACTGCTTGATGCACGTGCAGGCTCACCACCGACAGCCGCCGAGATGCTGCGCAGGCATTGTAAAGGGCAAAATACAGGAGAATTGGTACAATTTTTACGTGACTGGGAAAAGTGGTGTGCTGAACTGCTGGAAAGTCACCTCTCTTATCCTGTCCTAACATACTATCGTTCACAACACGAACGTCAGTCGTGGCTGGCAGCATTGACGACGATTCTGGATGTTTGCGCTTTGGTTATGGTCGGACTAAATGATGTGCCTATCAAACCAGCAAAGTTTGTGTTTGCTATCGCACGGCATGCCGCCGTCGATCTAGCACAAATTTATGGCACACCGCCCACGCTTACAACAAAACGACTTTCAAAAGCGGACTTCGTGCGACTTCGTCAAGAACTCGCTGCTAACGGGATTATCCTGCACGATGGAGAGGATGTAGAGAAAAAGCTTGCGGAACTGCGTGGCATGTATGAGCCGTTTGTGGCCGCACTCGCTACGCATCTTATTATGACCCTTCCTCCATGGATGCCCGAACCCGATAGAGTCGATGATTGGGAAACCAGCGCGTGGGACCATTTCTTAGAGTCCACACCCCGTACCCTCGACAGAGCCATCCGTAGAGACTAATTGTACGGGTCTGATTGTACGGGTCTGATGTATCACACCCTCTTTTCAACCGTTTCATACGTGCTAAAAAAGAATAAGCAGAGAAAAGCACGTATTCTACCGAAGGAGTGTATACACTATGTGTGGTCGCTATACCCTTACCGTCGATATTGACGCCGTTGCCAGGGCATTTCATGTTGCGCCAACGCTGCAAACAACGCCACGCTACAATGTAGCCCCAACACAAGAGGTGGTCAGCATTCTCCGTGATGAGACAAAACATCTCGATTTCCTGCGCTGGGGCCTTATTCCGTCCTGGGCTAAAGAGGAGAGCGTTGGAGCCAAGATGATTAACGCACGAGCCGAGACGCTCGCTGAAAAGCCCAGCTTTAAGCGGCTTTTACAGGGAAAGCGTTGTTTGATTGTCGCCGATGGCTTCTACGAGTGGAAGCAAGAGCAAGGCGGCAAGACGCCAATGTACTTCACTTTGCCCAACCACGAGCCGTTCGCCTTTGCTGGTCTATGGGATGTCTGGAAACGTCCCGATGGACAACAAATCCGCACCTGCACAATCATTACGACAGAACCGAATGACCTTGTTGTACCAGTACATAACCGTATGCCTGTCATCCTCCCCACCGATGCACAAGAGGAATGGCTCGACCCAGCACAGCATGACACGCACGTCCTGCAACAACTGCTCAAACCATACACTGCAAGCGAAATGTTCGTTCATCCCGTCTCAAAGAAGGTCAATAGCCCACAATACGACAGTGCCGATTTGATCGCATGATATAAAAGTATTAGCAACTGAAGCTTGCGTAGCCAGGGCATGCCCTGGCTACGCAAGCTTCAGTTGCTAATACCTGCCCTATGAAATTATCCATTGATGCTTGTATAATGATGTGCATGTACGTAGTCACATTGTTTAGTAGACAAAGGAGTAACTTTTCATGGCAATTGCTTCCGGTACAACCCTCGCAGATTATCTTGTTCCCGCTCGCAACGCTTCGCGCAGCAGGATATTGGTACGAGATGTCTTGCTCGTTCTTGGCTTTAGCATATTTCTTGCACTCTGTGCACAAATATCGTTCCACATCCCATTTACCCCTGTTCCTGTAACACTACAAACATTAGCAGTATTGCTCACTGGCGCTGCTCTCGGTAGCAGACGTGGCGGTCTAGCAATGATTGCCTATCTTGTAGCAGGGGCGGCAGGTCTCCCTGTCTTTGCTGGTGGTACGAGTGGCCTCGTGAACCTCTTTGGTATCACAGGTGGCTATCTCTGGGCATTTCCTGTTGCAGCCTTTGTTGTAGGTTTGCTTTGTGAACGCGGGCTTGATCGTCGCATTCTCACATCAGCATTCGCTATGCTACCTGGCACACTGATCATCTACGCAGTTGGCGTGTCCTGGCTTGCGATCTTGTTGCACATCAGTTTCATAAAAGCGCTTACATTCGGTATGGTGCCTTTCATTCCTGGTGACTTGCTCAAGCTCGTTATTGCCGCCGCCCTCTTGCCCATCGCATGGGCAATTGTGAAACGTAGAAACATGTAACAATTAATGAGAGAGTAATAATTAACAGGCAATTTTCCCCAGCATGTGCCCACTCTCGACCAGTGCATGGGCATAACGCAGATTGGCGGTGAAGATCCTGCGAGATATGAGGTGAAATCCGATATCTGCAGGTATTTCCTTTCTCGGTCAGAAGCGCTGAGCTTCTGACCGAATGCATCGTTCTACAACAACAAACCAAGTGAGAGTTCAGGGCACCAGCACAATCTTGCCATGGGTATGACGCTGCTCCAACTCGCGATACGCCTCTCGAACATCAGCGAGGGGATAGACGCGGGCAATCGGGATTTCCAGTTCTCCCTGGTCGATACGCTGGGCAAGATCGGCCAGTACCGCGGCACTGGCCCCTTGAGCGTTTCCCTCGGCCTTGACACCATACCTGGTCACAGCCTCATAGTTACTAATCGTATCGATACGCTCCGGTCGGACGCCAAGCTTGAGTGCCAGTTCGACGTAATCAGCACCGAATGTATCGATCCATGCGTCGAGGTGATCGTCAGTGGCAGCACGAAGACGCTCCTCGACGCCCTCACCATAGGCGACCGGGATTACACCGTGGTCGCTCAGCCATTGATGGTGAGCCGGGCTCGCCAGGCCAATCACCTTTGCCCCCTCTCTTACTGCCAGTTGCACCACGATGGAGCCGACTCCACCCGCGGCACCTGAGACCGCAAGAGTGTCTCCTCTTTGAAGCGAGACGGCACGAATGGCCGCGTAAGCTGTTGTCCCGGCGACAAACAGCGAGCCAGCGACTTCCCAGGAGACGTTGTGCGGACGATGGGTCAGGTCGCTGGCCTCTACGACGACAAGCTCTGCCTGGCTGACCCTCTTGTTCGTAAAACCGATCACCTCATCGCCCACGGCAAAACCCTCCACTCCCTCACCGATAGCGGCAACAACGCCTGCCAGGTCACTGCCCTGTCCGGAGGGAAATGTGGCAGGCCAGCGATCGGCAAGCAAGCCCTTACGGATGGATGCCTCACCTGGATTAATACCGGCTGCCTTGACAGTGACAAGGACTTGCCCCGGACCCGGTGCAGGTCGCTCGACATCTACAACCTGCAACACATCGATGCCGCCATACTGATCAAACCTGACTGCTTTGGGCATTCTCTCACTCCTTCTTTTCATCCATTGCCTGATTTTTTATCACTCGCTCGTACATGCTCAACAATTTTTTCTTTATAGATTTTCGTCTTCGATGAGTGGGTGACGTATCATTCATAGCTACTATACTTGAAGAACTTGTATCTTGTAAGAAGGAACCAAAAAGTGATATAGTTTCCAAATGGAAACTAAACAGCAAACACACCCTGATATTTTCCAGGCGAACTGCCTATCGCGGCAAGTGCTGGGATTAATCGCAGATCAGTGGACACCCCTGGTCATCTATGCGCTGGAAGATGGCACAACGCGTTTCGGCCAGTTGCTCAAGCGGATCAATGGCATTTCGAAAAAAATGCTGACGCAGACATTGCGGGCGATGGAACGTAATGGCCTGGTACAACGCGTTGTCTATCCAGTCGTGCCTCCAGTCGTAGAGTATTCTCTTACACCATTGGGACAGACGCTGATAGAACCAATGAAAGCGCTACGGATGTGGGCATACGGGCATTTGCAGGAAGTCGCACACGCTCGAACGACGTATGATCAACGCGATCATACGCAGCTTCAGGAAGGAGTAGCTTCCCTTGTTCAACAGCGAGAGCTATGACAAGGCCCACTCCATGCAGAGTTTGGGAGCAAGAAGGAGTAAGCGGTGTTCTGGGGGGCTCCTCTTTGAGAAACTGCTCTGTGCCAACCAGCGAGCGTCTCGGCGACCTCGGTCCATTCATTGCTCTTGTGGTCACCCGTAGTGTAAACTATAAACGGGATTGCAGACGAACAGGAGCGCGTGACCCGAGTGTTGCCAATTCAGGAGCAGCCAGTGAACGGATAGCGTCGATGGTTTCTTGCGCGTTCCGCACAAACTCAACACGTGCAGGAATTTGAACTTTGAACTCTTCCACAGTCATGTCGTCGAGGAAACGCACACCTTCGTTATCCAGCATCACACGCGGCAGGAGGACAAGGTCGCCGAGATTGCCGTTTTCATGTAACGCATTCAGTACGTCCTGACCGCACAAGAGGCCAGCAACCGTGACCAGTTCTCCAAAGAACTTGTTGACGATAGGCAATACCTGCACCTCTGTACGCTCGATCTTGCCAATATCTCGCGCTATTTCTTCAATAACTGGCTGCGCCATTGTGCTTGTGACAAGCGTTACGCGGCGCGGTTCCTTCATAGTCGCAGGTAATCTACGTTTCGTTCTGGCCCACTGGTCAACGAGGTAGCGTGTCATGCCTACCCCGTTCTCGATCTGTGCATATGAGCCATAATGCTTCGCGGGTGGAAATTCGTGGCTTGTGAGGTAGTACCACTCGTCCGAAAGATAGATAAAGGGCTCGCTATCAGGATTCTCGGCCTCGAAACGACGCTGGTGTACCTCCACCTGTTCCACAATCGCCTCGGCCTCTTCTCGTGTGTACGAGCGTAGTGGTGGCAAATCACCTGTCTTAATCATGTTGTTATACTTGGTCAGACCAAGCGGTACCGCCGAAATTGACTCGACAAGCGGGCGTAGTTCGGTCAGTTCACGAATGCTGCGGTCAAGTTCCTCACCATCGTTAATCGTGGGGCAGAGCACAAGTTGCGTATGGCACGTAATGCCGATATCGCCCAGCCGCTTAATGTGACCCATAATGTCGCCTGCTCGCGGCCCATCAACCATCTTGCGGCGTAACTCAGGATTGGTCGTGTGAACCGAAACGTAGAGCGGCGTCAGCTTCTGCTCATCGAGACGCTGCCAGTCATGCTCTTTTAAGTTTGTCAGCGTGATAAAGTTTCCAAAGAGGAACGAGTATCGGTAGTCGTCATCTTTAATGTAGAGCGATGAACGCATGCCATGTGGTAGTCCGTGTTGTGGTGCAAACCGCTCTGGTAAGCCTTTAATAAAGCAGAACACGCATTTATTAGCACATTGCCGAATAAAGGGAGCAGGTTCCTCGCCGAAGAGCACACCAAGATTCTCGTCTGCACTCTTGGTGACGCGCACCTCATGCGTGTCCTGTTGACGGTCAAAACCAATCACCAATTCTTCGTCGGCGACATAGAAGCGATAGTCCACAAGATCGCGAACTGTGTGTCCATTGATGGTGCGCACAAGATCGCCAGGCTGTAATCCAGCACGGTCTGCGGGACTTTCGGGCACAACCTCACGCACCCATCCATACATTTTTGGCATCAGATTTTCCTCAATTACGCGGGGCAAGGTGTCCCTGTAAACATATATATGCGCATAGTAGGCATAGAAAAAGTAAGATATCCGTAGAATTATACTCGCTATGCTATAAAGCGTCAAACAGGCTAGTATATTCCCGTGAACTGTGCTATATTGCCAGGCACAAAGATGAATCGGTACGCTTCGATAGACTACAACAAAGGATACATGAAGTGTTGGATCCACAAACCGATATGACCCACCAGGCGGCACGTATTCTTGATGCCGCCGAGGCTGAGAATATTCCCCTGCGCCTTCTAGGTGGTCTCGCAATTCATTTGCGCTGTCCAGGCATGCAACAAGATATACGACTACAGCGTTCCTATGGCGATTTGGATTTTGTGATCCTCTCTCAAGGAAGCACAAAGACAAAAGCACTTTTTCAGCAGTTAGGGTACACTGCCAACAAAGCATTTAACTCCCTCCATGGCTATCAGCGTCTCATGTTCTACGATGAACAGAACGAGCGCAAAATAGATATTTTTGTTGATCGCATGCAAATGTGCCACGTCCTCGATTTCCGCTCACGGCTCACGCTAGACAAGCGTACTCTGCCACTCGCGGACCTCCTCATGACGAAACTACAAATCGTCGAGATGAACGAAAAAGACATTACAGATATAATTGCTTTATCGCATGACCACGCCCTTGTCGAGAACGATCAAGGCATCAACGCTCCCTACATCGCAGGTCTGACTGCCCAGGATTGGGGTCTCAATAAGACATTCGAGCTTAACTTACGCAAGATGCTCCTCTATGTTGCTGAACACAACTTTCCAACTCACGTTCATGAGCGTCTCGAAGCACTGCTTGCTCGAATTGAGCAACAACCGAAATCCATGAAATGGAAGGCGCGTGCAATGGTGGGAGAGCGTGTGCGCTGGTATGAGACACCAGAAGAGGGAAGATAGCCTTCATCAGGTTATCAGTTGTGTTTTTCGTCGTATGCTTGTATAATTCACCCATACCCACCATCCTTTAACACAAGATGCAGGAAGGAAGTGCTATGGCTAAACAACGTCTTCGCTGCTACCTCTGTTCCGATCTCCATGCGGCTAATCGCACATACCGCAAACTTCTCAACGCGGTCAAAATGAACGTCTACGAAGCGCAGGTTGTCCTTATTGCAGGCGACTTGACTGGTAAGGCCATTGTCCCCATTATCACGCAAGGCAACGGACGCTACACCACGTCGTTTTTAGGCCAGGACTATGTGCTTGACACCGAGGCCGAACGCCAGAAGCTCGAAAGCAGTATCTCCGATGTTGGCTACTACCCCTATGTGACTACGCATGACGAGGTTGCAGAGTTAGAGGCACAGCCACAAAAGCGAGATGAGCTGTTTCGGCGGCAGATGTTGCAACGTGTAGGTGAGTGGGTTGCACTGGCGGAGGAGCGCATTGGAGACAAAAATGTGCAGTTTTACATGATGCCCGGCAATGACGATGACGATGGCATTGATGCGCTTATCGCGCAATCGCGTTTTGTCATCAATCCAGTTGGAAAGATTGTGCAATTGGACGACCTGCATGAGATGATCAGCTTCGATCATGCGAATCCAACGCCGTGGCACACCCCACGCGAGTGGAGCGAGGACGACTACTATCAACACATCATTTCTAGTGCCAGTACATTGAACGCTGTCAATCGAGCAGTTTTCATGATTCACGTGCCACCCTATGACAGTGGACTTGATACCGCTCCTGAACTAGATAAGGAGTTACGACCCAAAGTGACAATGGGAGATGTGCTACGTATTCCTGTTGGTAGTAAGGGGGTGCGTCGCGCAATCCAGGAATTACAACCCCTGGCGAGTGTGCATGGACATGTACACGAAGCCCCTGGTCAAAGTAAGATTGGACGAACCACTTGTTTCAACGCTGGTAGCGAAGCGAATCAAGGAATACTACGTGGTTTTGTCTTCGATCTAGGCAAAGAAAAGTTGGAGCGTTCTTTTCGCGTTCAAGGGTAACGTTCTTGTTCCCTATAGTATTTCTCAACATCCTCGTAAGGACTGTTGGAAAGAGAGTGTAACGCATGGAAAAGTCTTTTTCTTCAAGCAAATTATTTGTCCGACAAGCGTCAGGGTTGGTGCGCGATGTGAGCATGACGAATGCATTGTTTTTCAACATCGCCGCTTTTGTTGGCACTGCTGTTGGCTGGGCTATTGTCTTTTACTCACTTGGTCCCGAATGGCAAGGTTTAGGTGTCTCGGCCTTCGCGTGGATGGCGGTGCTTACAGGCATCGCTTGTTATTTTCTTGGCATGATTTTCTCTGCCCTGACAACCGCTATGCCGCGTAGTGGTGGTGACTACGTGTTTACCTCACGTATCATCAGCCCATTCTGGGGTTGGCTCGAAAGCTGGACGCTTGTCGGTTCCGCGCTCACCATCATCGGCTTTGAAATTATTGTTGCCATCCACAACATACAGCTAACAGGTATTCTGCTTGGCGTGGCCTTCCCTGGCAGTGTTTTCAGCAACGCTCCCAATTGGTTGCAAGATAATCTTAGTAAAGCTATTGCAGGTGCTATCGTCTTACTTGCAATCCTGGGTGTGGCGGTACTACGCACCAAGACCTTTCACAGAGTTGTCACTGGACTCTCCATCTTCGCGATTATTGCGGTCGCAATCAGCTTCTTTGGCGCGTTTTCTATTGACGCGAATGCAATGAATGCCGCCTTGCCTGCTCTTGGTACGTCTAGTAAAGTGATAACGGACGCTGCGACAAAGGCTGGATGGAGCATCGGCTCCCCTGATTTCTCATTCACAGGACTAATTGCACTAGCGGGACTTATCAGTGTGGTACTCTTTCAGTTTATCGGCTTCCAATTCTCCTCCTACATCGCTGGTGAGGTGAAAGGAAATGTCAAGCGCACGGTCTTCATCGCGATCATTTGTGCGCTGGTCTTCGCGGTCTTCATGAACTCCCTTTACCTGGATGTACTCGGCACTCACTTTGGTTTTAGCCTGACCAACGCTTGGGGTTATCTCTACTGGAATGGCAACTCTGCTGCGCCGCTGAATGGACAGCCTCCGTTCACACCTTTGATGGCAACAGCAGTGCATCCAGGTGCATGGCCTTTATGGTTGATTGTTGCGGTTGGCAATATTGTGATGAACGTGCTGCTCTGTCCTGTCTATGCAATCTTCCTTTCGCGTATTGTGCTGGCGTGGGCGCTCGACAGACAGGTGCCAGAATGGTTTAGCGTTGTCAATGAGCGCACCAATGCACCACTCCGTGTTATCATCATAGCGGTGTTGATTGGTGCGTTCTTCTACGTATTGACATTCTTCAATCTCACACTGGCATCAACCGCCTTCTTTGGTGTGCTACTAGCTGGGCTTACCTGGATCATGCCGGGGCTAAACGCTATCCTGATGCCGTATCGTCGTCCAGACCTCTTTCAACAGACCAATACTACAGGAAGGTTCTTGGGCTTGCCACGCCTTGTCTGGTACGGTATTATCTGGCTCATCTTCATTGTGCCTGTTTACCTTGCCGCCTTTGTGTGGCCTGTCATTCAAAGCATACAATCGTTCAAGAGTAGCAGTGATTTCATCTCCTACTCGAACACATCCGGCGTCGGCTGGGCAATCCTGCTTGTCGTTATAGGCATTGTCATCTATTACATAATGAAAGCGGTAAACAACCGTCAAGGCATCGACACTCGCATGATGTTCCAGGAACTTCCTCCCGATTAAATATTAGTTGATGACATGCGCAATACATGGCCTGTACCACATCATGGTACAGGCCATGTATTGCGCATGTCATCAACTAAGAAAATAGAGTCTGCTCAATGGCACGTGTTGCAACGGCTCCATTCCTATCTTTTTTCCGTTGATGGTAACTTCGTGCGTCTGTACATCGACCCGGACTGCTGGCGTAGCGTTGTTGAAAAGCATATCCCTTTTGCCGATAGTACGGGTATGCTGTACTGGATAGCACATGCGACGACTATGCAAGCGTTGTTGTAGTCCTGCGTCGAGCGATGCTTGTGAAACAAAGGAGAGTGAGAGTGCAGCCGCGCTTCCTCCTCTTCCACCAAACTGTGGGCCATAGACAAGTGGTTCGGCAATCTCGACTACTGCGTTGGCATCACCCAGCAGTCCCCATGCTGGCATTCCCCCTTTAATGACCAGTGTTGGTTTGACGCCAAAGAACGCTGGTTGCCACAGTACAATATCCGCAAGCTTTCCAGGCTCCAAGGTCCCAACATGTTGCGATACTCCATGTGCGATTGCTGGATTAATGGTGTACTTAGCGAGATAACGTAACACTCGCTCGTTTGATACGTTGTCCTGTTGTGGTTCTAAAGCGTGCATCGCATGTGCCATTTGCCAGGTACGCCGAACTGTCTCTCCCATTCGCCCCATCCCTAACGAGTCGGAACTGGTGATGCTGATTGCACCAAGGTCATGCAGCGGCGTCTCCGCGGCCATCGTCGTTGCTCGTATTCTCTCACGTGCTGCTACAACATCTTCGGGAAACGCGGGATTAAGGCCATGTACCGTCATTATCATATCAAAATGTTCTGCCTCAGTATGTACAGAATAGGGAAGAGTTGGGTTTGTCGAAGAGGGCAAAATGTTTGGTTGTGCGACGATTTCCAGCAAATCATAGGGACCTCCACCTGCACCCTCCACGTGATACGCGTGAACAGTACGCCCCGCGATTGCTGCCAGCGTGTCGCTCAACTGCGCAGACTCATTCAGACCATCCATGTGCATTGCTACAGCTACATCTACCTGTTCTGCGACAGAGAGGCAGTTATCGATAACAGCGGGAAAAGCACCCAGGTCTTCGTGAATCTTAAGACCACCTGCACCAGCTTCAATACTCTCAAGCAGTCCTTGTGGACGACTACTACAGCCGCGTGCAAGAAAACAGGTGTTGATTGGAACGTCTTCAAACGTCTCAAACATGCGCTGTAGAAAGAAGGCAGGGTTAATACCTACATTCCACATTGGTCCCGCGTCCATTGCTATCAAGGTAGTTATTCCGGCTGAAAGTGCGGTCGCAAAGAGCCGTGGGCTCAACAAATGTACGTGACTGTCAATACCACCGGGTGTGGCAATGAGACCATCACACGGTTGAATAGCCGTATTTGTTCCTATCAGCAGGTCCACATTGTCACACATATCAAGATTACCTGCACGCCCGATACCAACGATACGTCCCTCTTTAATACCAATGTTGCCTTTTAGCACACCAAGAACGGGATCAAGAATGATAGCGTTGGTTAGCACCAAATCAAGTTCGCTCTCTCGTCCCAGGCGCGAATTCGCCAGTAGCCCATCACGCACGGTTTTGCCAAAGCCTACTAATAACTCGTCACCGTATGAGGTATAGTCATGCTCGATGCGTATGGTTAAATTCGTATCCCCTAAGCGCACAAGATCGCCTTGCGTGAGACCGTAGCGAGTGTGGTACTCATCGCGCGTCATTTCAAACGGCATAGCTGTACCTCTTTCGTCTCCCCTGGTTTCCAGCGTATCGCTCCACCCGCGGGAATATCTAAATGATAGCCCTGAGCTAGTGCGCGGTCAAACTGCATACGCGTGTTTATCTCCCAAAAAGGCATGTGTGACGTAATGTGTACAGGATGGTCTGAGGTATTTGTTACGCGCAACGTTATGGTCGCCTTCCCTGCGTTTATGATGATTGAGTTGGTAGCTTCATCTACGCTGGCCGTTTGTTTACTATTTCCCGCGGGTTCCCTCTGGCGTATTGGTGTATGAAGCACAACGAGCTTTGTTCCATCATCGAAAAGCGGCTCTATCATGAGTGTGGGGATGAGTTCCGAGACTCCTGGCAATACTTCATCTTCGTGTAGTACTTGCATACCGTGTGCAATCACCTCAGCATGAGTTTTGCCTGCGCGTGCCTCTTCTAGCACCTCATCAGAGATAAGGGCGACAGCTTCTGGATGATTAAGCTTAATGCCGCGTGCAAGGCGCTTACGTGCAAGTTCAGCAAGCGTGAAAATGGTTAGGCGATCCTGCTCCTTCGGTGTCAATCGCAAATTTAAGACCCCCTCAAACACTTATTGGTTGAGCACTGCCAATTAGCTTCACTTGTCGCAACAATGATACCACGCGGCAAAGCAAAGCCTCAAGGCTTTACTTTGCTGCGTGGTATCATTGTCAGCAACTATGACACGAAAAATTGCGAAACACCGAAGCTTAGAAAGCAAAAGATGTAGTAGTTCTCTTACTTTCCTCTTATTAAGAGGCTATCTAACCTTTTAGAAGATAAAATTCTTCCCACCCTTACTAATACTTGTAAAAGTGCTGGTATGCGACCTCTTCGGGCGTTTTGTGCTTGAAAAATTCAATTTCGCTTCGTTTTACTGCTAGATAAGAGGTGGTGAGCAACGGCCCTAACGCCTTGGTCAAAACAGAGTCACGTTCTAATTCGTCTAATGCCTCTCCCAAATTCTCGGGAAGACGGCGAATTCCACGTCCTTCGCGCTCCTCCTCACTGTAATTGCCAGGGTCAATCTCAACGGGGTCTCCTGGATCGATCTGCTTCATGATACCATCTAGCCCTGCTGCAAGCAATCCTCCCATGGCAAGATATGGATTTCCGCTGTGGTCAGCGCTTTTAAGTTCGAGGTTGATGGTATTCTCTTCACTTCCCCAGAAGGTGGAGGGAACTCGGATTGCTCCCTCACGGTTATCGTATCCATAGACATCGTAAGCCGAACTCCAATGATGCGGCAGTAAGCGTGAATAAGAATTTACACTTCCACAGGTCAGTGCGACTAAACCGTGAATATGACGGAGCACGCCGCCTATAAAGTATTTGCCAAGCTGACTGAGGTACCCACGTGCATGGGCATCATAAAACAAGTTTTTGTCTGGATACTTATTGTTTTCAGTTCCCCACACACTAAAATGGATGTGGGCTCCACAGCCGGAATGCTCTAGGAACGGCTTAGGGGCAAAGGACGCAAGAAGATCGAATGTTCGTGCAACTCCACGAATTGTCTCGCGTGCGAGGCATACATGGTCTGCGGCTCGTAGAATATCAGCATGTTGAATAGATAGCTCCTCTTGGCCTGGACTCAGTTCAGTGTGAAAGAGTTCAATAGAGATACCTTGAGACTCCAATGCAGATAAAATAGCGTCCATGACCTCTGCTTGCGCATCCAATCCGTTAGTGCTGTATGTGAAACTATTATCGGCAGGAACGTACTTTCCCGCTACCTCACGTGCAAAATAAAATTCGTGCTCTACTGCGGCCTCCACACGCATCTTTTGCTCAGCGAACCGAGCGATCATACGCTTGAGGAACGAACGTGGGTCAGCTTCCCAAGGTTGACCATCCAGGCGGATCATATCACACATCATACTCGCGGTGTTGGGGACATAGGGCAATACTACGAAGGTCTCCGGGTCGGGAACCAAACGAAACTCGCCGACAGGTCCCATGCCCTCCACGGTTGCAAGTGTTTCTACACCCGTCCATGCCTGCATTGCGAGCGTCTGCCCAATGCCCTCGTGAATGCGTGTTGCTAGTTTGCTTGCGTGAGTCGCCTTACCGCGAATAATTCCCCCATTATCACAATACTGGAAGCGAACGAGCCGTAGGGCAGCATTTTGCGCTTGTTGTACGACTTCTTGTGAGTTCATTTCTTTTATCTTTTCCTCTCAAATGTGTTAACGATTTCGACTAGTAGCAACACTCCTCCCTCATCAAGGAGAATATGCTCTCGATGCCGTTCAACTTTATGCAGTATATCAAGGATGATGAATGAAGACAAGCAATGATCTCTCCAAGATGCACTACACTGTTATTCCCTACTCTCCATAACTTCAAAATTGGCTTCGCTTGTCGTTAGCATGCTCAGGATGGCAAAAGGACTATTTACCTAAAGCCTGACAATCTGTCTTCTCCTTTAAATCATATTATATGCATGTGTATTGTAGAACACTTATTTGTATGTTATGCTTAAAACCTGAAGCTGATATAGATGCACGTGAATTTGGGTGTTGCCACGGTCTTCGAGTGCCAATGCAAAAGGCAGTGGTCTAGTAGCTGAGATGACTCGATAGGCAAATCTAACAGTCGTTTTGGAGGGTGACGTGCTTGGGGAGGAGTGGTGCAAACATTCTAGTCGATCAAGGTCGTTCTTCAATTAATTGCTATGTTTGTATATTTAGATCTCACGCTCTGTAAGTTTAGGTGTCTACCTGAACAACAGTGAAGTTGTCGAGAAAGGAAATCCATTGGAAACAACGCAATCTCCTATCACCTCTTCTGAAGTTCTGCGTTCCGAACGTATTGCTGGCGGCATTCTTCCAAAGGTTCTAAATTCATTTGACATGGTGGCAATTTTTGTCGCCCTTGTTCTGCTCATTACCAATGCTCCAGGAATAGCTGCCACTGGAGGAGTGGCCTACATCTACTGGGGCTTAGGCTTCATCGCTTTCCTTATCCCTGGTGCTATCGTCACTGGACAATTAGGACTGATGTTTCCTGGAGAGGGATCTATTTACGTCTGGACGCACAAGGCCTTTGGTCGCTTTATGGGGTTTTTCGCAGGGTTTTGTGCTTGGTGGCCTGGCATCCTCGCGATGATCAGTATTTCTGTCGCGGCAGTCACTTCTATTCAACACTTAGGAAGCTTGTTCGGTGCGAATCTGCTGACCGAAACATGGCAACAAGGTCTGGTAATTCTCTTTTTTCTGGCTGTATCATTAGTGCTTTCCGTACTTCGCTTCCGGGTGACGCAAAATATCGTCAATACCGTTTTCGTTCTCTATGGTGGAGCAGTTCTCCTTGTTGGCATAGCAGGTCTGATTTGGCTGCTAGGAGGGCATCCAGCGTCAACAAATCTTTCCAGCGCAAGTTCATGGCAAATCACTTTTGGGGGGTCCGGCAACTTTAGCATCTTCGGCTTCGTCATTCTTGCGCTACTAGGCATTGAAGTGCCGTTAAATATGGGAGTGGAAATCCGCGATACCCGTGCCATCACTCGCTACCTTCTCTGGGGATCAGTAGTCGTGATACTCGCATACCTCATTGGAACCTTCGGCGTGATGGCTGCGGTGCCTGCGAAAGACCAGGGAAATACGACGGCTGTTGCAGAGGTTATCCAGTTAGGATTTGGTCCTGCTGGTACTGTCCTCGCAGCAATTTTCGATGTAATTCTTATTGGAGTGTTTCTTTTGATCACGACTGTCTATAACTACTCCTTTGCACGATTGCTCTTTGTCTCTGGCCTGGATCGACAGCTTCCCACAGTAATGAGCAAGGTAAATGCCAACAAAGTGCCTTGGGTAGCTGTCGTAATCCAGACAATCATTGCAGCCTTGTTCACCATCGTGATCTTTATTGCTGGCCCACTGACCGTTAAAGTGAGTAATCTGTCTACTCTCATGTACTACATTATCCTGGCCTCGACCTCGGTCATTTGGCTCCTGTCAATGGTCATCCTCTTTGTCGATGTGATCTTCATCCGCGCCAAATACCAGGAAGCTTTTACCAGGATTCAGCTAGCTCCCACGTGGGTGTTTTATCTCTGCTCCATCTTGGGTCTCATCAGTAGCATTATTGGCATTTATGCTACATTCACAGCACCCTGGGTCCCGCTGATCTCAATATCTGGATGGGATGGGTGGATCAGCAGTATTGTAATAGTCTCTCTTCTTGTTGGCGTGGTAGTCTTCTTGATTGGGCGACGAACAGTTAGTACCTCAGTCAGCGATGAGGAAGTGATAGCTGAGGCTACAAGTTAAAGGATTGAGAGAAGTCGAAGTGTAACCGCGCACCTATTCCTCTATAGTGTGTAGTGAAGAGGTGCTTATCAAAGAGCTTAAGAACTCTACCTCGGTTACTCGAAGGGCAGGCAGAAATACAAATAGTACCTTTCTGCTTGCCCTTCCCTCGCTACTGAACGCAGCTTTACTGAAGCAGATGCATGCCGACGAGATTGATCAGGAACAGGCCTATCACCTCGCCCGGCTTATATTGCACGATATGCCTATGAAATGTACAGATTGTAAGGAAAATGAAATACTGAGAAAATCAAGAAAACATCGTCATACATTTATCGGGAGGTAACAATGAATCTCCAAGCGCTGGTGACAGACGTACAGGCATTAACTCAGAAGCGATTATCTCAGTATATTGAGGAATTGCGTGAACTCTGTTCTATTGACTCACCTGGTACGAACAAGCCTGGGCTCGACACAATGGCAGCCTATATAGCAGCTAGGATGCGCGGTCTAGGAATGGAAGTAACGGTGGTCGAGCATGAACATTGGGGCAACGATGTGCTAGGAGTCATTCACGGGGATGGAGTGGGGAAGATAGAGTTGTTAGGACATATGGATACAGTCTATCCTGTGGGAACCGCCGCTGCTCGACCTCTTCGGCGTGAAGGGGAAATACTCTACGGTCCAGGTGTGTGTGATATGAAGGGTTGTCTCCTAGCAGCACTATACGCTATTGAAGGGCTTCTTGCAGCCGGACATCGCTCTTTTGAAGAGATTCGCCTACTTTGCGTATCGGATGAGGAAACGAGTGGAGAGCGGCATAGCCTTGATCTCATCCAACAGGTAAGTCAGGGCTGCAATGGAGCATTGGTATTAGAGGCAGCGCGTGCCAATGGCGATATTGTCAGTGCACGCAAAGGTGATGCATGGTACACGTTAACAGCTCATGGTCGAGCAGCTCACTCAGGGGTTGAGCCTGAGAAAGGGCGAAACGCGATTGAAGAGGTGGCGTATCAGTTGCTACAATTTAAGGGCCTTAATGGGTGGCGGGAGGGACTTCATATTAATCCAGGTGTCATCGTGGGAGGCACTGCCCCAAATATAATTCCAGACACTGCTCAGGTCCAGTTTGATGTACGCTTTATGCGAAGCGAAGATAGGATTGCTACAGAGCAACACTGGCGTGAAATGCTACAGCATCCGCACATTGCAGATGTGACTTTGACACTAGAAATGGCACCCGGTCCAAAGCCGCCAATGGAGGAGTCACTGGGGAGTATAAAGTTGGTACGTAGTGCACAGGAGGTAGCACGACTACTAGGATTCTCGCTTGGACATACCTTCACTGGAGGAGCTTCGGATGGAAGTTATGTAAGTGCTTTAGGCATTCCGACTTTGGATGGTTTAGGACCGATTGGCGGTCATGATCACAGTCCTGGTGAATATCTAGTGGCAACCAGTGTAGCTCCTCGTACAGCCTTGCTAGCAGGCTTACTCGCAACCATTAGTGTAGATGAACTCTAACTTTATGTAAAGTAAAGTATCAACCTCAACCTGATGAGTTGATCCAATTAGGTTTCTTTAATACGCGAGATAGATATCTTCAAGTTCTTTCATGTATCGCGTGAGGTGAACTACCAGGAGATAATCATTTGAGAAGGAGTTAATTTGTGTCCACCATCGAAGAGACTACATCCCCTGAAAAACAAAGCATGTTACGTCAAAACAGCATTGGCCTCCCCGGTGTGCTGTTCCAGTCCATTACAACGATGGCCCCTGCATCAGCCGTAACCTTTAGCCTCGGAGCCGCTATTCCCTACACTGGTGCCTCGTTGCCACTCGCGGTCTTCATCGCGCTTATTGCCTGTGCGCTGATCGCGTTGAACATCGGCGCACTCGCGAAACACTTGCCTTCCGCAGGCGGCTACTTCACCTATGTCAGCCGTTCACTTGGCACATCAACGGGTTGGATGACGGGCTGGATGTTCAACCTTGCGTATCTCTTCATTGTCCCCTTGCAACTGCTTGTACTTGGACCCGTGATGGACTCATTCGTCCAAAGTCTCTTTCATATTTCATTTGGAGCAAACGGATGGGCTATATGGGCGGTTGTTTTCGCCATAGTTGTATTTCTCCTGACCTACGCAGGCATTAAGGTATCGGCGGACACAAATGTTGTGCTAGGCTGCGTTGAGATTGCCGTCTTTGTAATTCTCGCTCTATGGCTCATCGTCACAGCGGGCAATAACAACACAGGTGCAGTCTTTACGCCTGCATTTAGTTCGCAGGGTGGACTTGGCGGCTGGCAAGGCATATTCTATGGCATGACCTTTGTCTTCCTTGCATTTGCTGGCTTTGAGTCATCGGCAACCTTAGCTGAGGAGTCGCGCAACCCGCGTTATATTGTGCCACGTGCAGTCTTGCTCTCTGCCGTCTTGATCGGCCTCTTCTTTGTATTCTGCGCCTATGCGGGCGTCATTGGTTGGGGCGTGAACGCTGTCGCGAAAACCTATGGAGCCGATCCTAATCCCTGGGACACACTGGCGAAAAAGGTGTGGGGACCATTTAACCTGATCGTCATTTTCGCTATTCTCAATAGTGCGCTTGCCAATGCAAACTCTGGTGTGATCGCAGCCTCACGTGTACTCTTTGCCATGGGACGTATCGGAACCTTGCCAACGACTTTGGCGCACACCAACCGTTTTCGTGCTCCTGATATCGCAATCATTTTCACAATGGTTGTCGCGCTTGTTGCAACTCTGGTACCTGGACTGCTCTACGGTACAAAAACTGCCTTTGCTTTTGTTGGTACAGTTATCACCATTCCGATCATCCTGGTCTACATTGCAACATGTGCTTCTGTCCCATTCTTCTACCGTCGTGAGCATCCCGCAGAGTTCAATGTAGTGCGACATATTATCTTGCCAATTCTTCCAATTCTCGTGTTGGCTGCGGTTATCTACTCCCAGGTTGTTCCGCTACTAATTCCACCATATCAAGCGGCACCTCTTAGCTATGCAGTTCCAATCTGCATTGTCTGGTTTGTTGTTGGCCTGATTATCGTCATACTACTCCGTACACGAGCGCCGCGTATACTTGCACGTAGCAGTGAAGTCTATGGTGAAGACACAGCAGTAGCAGACTAAATACAGCTATCAATAGGCGATTGTACAAGTCTGATTCATCACGTTCTAGATGTAGCACACCTTAGCGGAAAAGGAGACCATTATGACAGATACAGCGAAGACAGGCCGCACTATTCACGTGCAGCGTAACCAATTTCATCTCGCCTGGGATAACAGCATTTCACCAATCGCAACCATTCAATCAGGTGAGGAGGTCGAGTTCGATCTGCTCGACGCGGCAGGTGGACAGATAGGATCAGAAAGCACTGTTGAAGCGATTCATACACTCGACTTCACACGCGTTGATCAGGTAAACGGTCCAATCTATGTTGAAGGTGCAGTTCCTGGTGACACCTTGCAGGTGGAATTCCTTGATCTACAACCTGCGAATTGGGGTTGGACCGCGGTCATACCAGGCTTTGGTCTACTTGCTGACGAATTTCCCGAAGCCGCCCTAAAAATTTGGCATTTGGAAGGCCGAGCAGAAGGTTGGGCCGAATTCGCACCGGGTATTCGCATTCCTCTTGCACCATTTTGTGGTGAGATTGGTCTTGCTCCTGGGACCTCTGGCGCTCTTTCAACGATTCCACCTTATCGTCATGGTGGCAATATGGATACTAAACACTTGACAAAAGGTGCTAAGCTCTTTCTGCCCGTGGAAGCCCCAGGTGCTCTCTTCTCGTTAGGTGATGGACACGCGGCGCAAGGTGATGGTGAGGTATGCGGTACGGCCATCGAAACACCGATGCGTGCAACAGTACGCTTAACGGTACGCAAAGATGTGCATGTGCCAGAGCCGCAATTTCTTACTAGCGGCCCACTTGCACCGCGCACCAATACCGCACCCTATTATGCAACCGACGGCATCGGGCCAGACATGGTTGAGGCAACGCGCAATGCAGTCCGTCATATGATCGAGCATCTACAGCGCACCTACAATCTCGCGCGCCCCGACGCCTATATGCTCTGTAGTGTTGCCGTTGACCTGAAACTCTCCGAGGTTGTGGACATGCCCAACTGGTTGGTAAGCGCCTTCCTCCCACAAAGCATCTTCACCTCCTAACAGATGCCTGTAGGGACCGATGTATCACGTCCTTTTGGCATCTTAATTGCGAAGAGGACGTGATACATCGGTCCCTACAGGCATCTCTTCTTTATGAATATCTCCCTTTTTTAAAAACCTACTGTTGAAAGTATCCCTTGCGGGTGCCCTGGCTCGCCACTTACAGGATTCATTTCTCTGTTGAGCTATTCCCGCTCGCTCATCGGTGTTCTATCCGTTTGCACGGCAACGGCAATAGCTATAGATAATTGAGCGAGGTCGGCAATGCTTACATCGAAGGCGCTGAGGCCAAGTTGCTCGGCGCGGCGTTTGGCGTTGCCGTGTAAGCGCACCGAGGGACGGCCACTGCGTAGTTGCACAACCTCCATCTCGCGCCAAGCAACACCATGTAGACCTGTCCCTAGGGCCTTGCTGATAGCTTCTTTTGCCGCAAAACGGCCCGCAAGCTTTTCAGCTCTGCCTCGACATTGACGCACCTCGCCCTCGGTGAAAACACGTTGCAGAAAACGCTCGCCGTGACGCTCGAAGACTTTACGTACACGGTCAACCTCGATAATGTCGATGCCAACGGCAATATTGACGCCTTGAGGTGCGTGAAGTGACGTTGGAAGACCAGCCACGCCTCTTGGTCCAAAGAGCCAATCGGGAAGCGCGGCCCCAGGTTGACCAACGAGTGGCGTAAAGAGCAGCGGCTGGTCTTCATCGTGCATTATTTTGCCGCCTCCAGGCCAAGTGCTGGTTGTTGTGTCTCTTCTAGCTCGCTTGATGTGTCTCCTGCTGGTAACACAGTAGGTGCAGGACTTGTACCGCGTCCCATGCCTCGATAGATAAAACCGATATGGTTCATCTCTGTCGCCTCGTAGATGTTGCGCCCATCAACGAGTACGGGACGACGCATTGAGGCACGAATCTGTGCCATATTGAGCGACTTGAACTCATTCCATTCAGTGACAACAACGAGCGCATCGGCTTCGTCTGCCACTCCATAGGCATCCTTGCAAAAATGCACATCTTCCAGGCGCACCTCCGCACGTTCGAGTGCATTCCGTCCCGTCTCGGACGCGATAGGATCATACACACGTACCTTCGCACCCTGACTTGTAATCCAGCGAATAATATCAATGGAGGGAGCCTCACGCATATCATCAGTGTTGGGCTTGAAGGCAAGGCCAAGCACACCAATAGTGCAGCCGCGCAGTGAGCCAAGAATAGCAGTCAGTTTCGAGACCACAAGACGACGCTGATCGTGGTTAATCTCCATTACTGCATGTAACAACTGTGGATGCAACCCAGCTTCATCTGCCATATGCGCCAACGCTCGCACGTCTTTCGGGAAACACGATCCCCCGTATCCCAGCCCAGCATCCAGAAAAGCGCGTCCAATACGCTTGTCGTAACCCATGCCAACGGCAACTTCTTTCACGTCAGCCCCAAGACGCTCACAAATCTGTGCGATCTCATTAATAAAAGAAATTTTTGTTGCTAAAAATGCATTTGAGGCATACTTAATCATTTCTGCTGTATAGAGATCGGTGATGACGATGTGTGCACGCAACGGCAGGTAGAGTAGCGCGACATGATGAGCGGCAACCTGATCGGAAGAACCAAGTACAACACGATCAGGATTTTGGAAATCCAGCACGGCTGAACCTTCGCGCAAAAATTCAGGATTGGAGACAACCGCGAATGGTACTTCTGGACGTGTGAGATTGTTACGAATAATCCGTGAAACAACGTCACCACTACCAACAGGCACCGTACTCTTATTGATGATAATAGCATAGTGATCGAGCTTTTCCGCGATACTGCGTGCTGCACTCTCCACGTAACGCATATCGGCACCACCCTGACTGGTGCCTGTAGGCGTGTTTACAGCCACGAAAATAAATTCACAGTTGTCCAAACCTTCATCATAACTGGTAGTAAAATGCAAGCGACCCGCCTGTACATTACGCTCAACAAGCTCTTCCAATCCTGGCTCATAAATAGGCAGAATGCCACGTTTTAGACGCTCGATCTTTTCTTCCACAATATCGACGCAGGTAACTTGATTGCCCATGTCAGCAAGGCATGTACCTGTAACAAGACCTACATAACCAGTACCAATAACACAAATAGTTGACACAATACTTACTCCTCGATGTTTACAAATGGATTTTCATGTTTTTCTTCCATAATAGTAGTTGGCTCACCGTGACCTGGAAAGACGGTAAGGTCCTCTTCCAACGGATAGAGCTTCGTGCGAATTGACTCGATAAGTTGCTCATAATTGCCGCCGGGTAAGTCCGTTCGTCCAATGCTTCTGTGAAACAGTGTGTCGCCACTAAAGACACAATAGGGACGACTGATAAAGCAGACACCGCCCTGTGTATGACCAGGTGTATGCACAACCTCTAGCTGAAGGGCGCCAAAGCTGATGACATCCCCTTCTTTCAGCAGCATGTCGGGCTTGCGCCGCACTAGAGGAGCGCGGCGTCCAAAGTTTCGTGCCGCACGCTCATCTGTATACATATACGTATCAGCATCATGAATAGCCAGAGGAACAGGATAGACAGCACTCACGGCATCAATCGCGCAAATATGATCGATATGTCCATGTGTGTTGAGAATATATTTGGGGACAAGCTGTAACTCTTGAATACGTTCTAAAATACGTTCCGCCTCATCGCCTGGATCGATAATTACAGCCTCACGCGTTGTGGGACACGCATACAAATAACAATTCTCCTCGAATATTCCAACTGTGACACATGCAACTATAGGTATAGCTTGTTCGTCTATAGTAGTAGGTAAAGTATCGGACATACGTTCTTTAGTCTCCTGCTGTTCGTTGCTCAGCGTTTATATATAGCACATACTAGGAGACATTATAGCATAGTACCACTATGAAACATGCTTGTGGTACAGCAAGATGGGAGCGGCGGGGTAACGCAGGGGAAAGAGAATCGGTACTTATGCGGACGTACAGAAACAACGCATCTATAACATTGAGACATACGTATCCAATATATGAGATGTTACGTTGAAGAGTGCAGGACTTTTGTGCTATAATTGAGGGAAACGCAATTTGCTGGTAATATAAACGTTTATTCCTTAGTGTGGTGGATAGATGTGAGAATACACAAATAAGTATATATGTACGTAGATACTAATAAGCTAGACTCAGTAGGAACGTATACGATAGAATGAGAAGCATCGCCATGGTACGCTAGCGTTGTTTTGTCGAATTGCTTACGCCTTTGGACATGGTGTTCAGGAGGGATAGGGAAAATGTCACAAGATCGTTCGGAGCGGAAATTGTATCGCAAAAGTCCCGGACGCCAGTATGGATATGACTACGATCCATTGCACAGTGGTAACGGACAACAGGGGGAGCAGGCCACGCAGAATGAGCAGTCACAGAGGGCAAGCACACAACTTGTTCAGCGCCCCGATCCCCGTAGAACTCGGCAACTCACACGCAAAAGCATCCTCGCCAGCAGACGCGCTATGAACGATGATGGCGAAAGTGAAGAGCAGTTTATAGACGAAGAAGTGTACGAGCGTCCAACAAGACGCCCTACTGACGAAGAACAAGATGATCCAACTCTCTATAGCAATCGTCGTCATGCTCGCGACGTTGCAGCCCCTCGGCTTCCCTCAACCCGTCAACTTATTGAAACGGGGGATGAGGATGGTTTTGAAGAGGGTGAAGCGTATTCAGCTTACCAGGAAGTAGACCCCGATCAGGGCTACGATGAAGAAATCGATCCTCTTGACAGACGCACAGGATACGCTCCTGTTCCTGCAGTGCGTTCAGTTCCACTTGCCCCTCGTGCGGCACAAGTTGCACCACTCCGCACACGTCAATTCATCGAGCCAGGAGAAGAGGAGTATGAGGATGAGTACGACGATGACTATGAAGACGAAGAGATCGACCGCCCACGCCGCCGCCGTAAAAAAATATCACGACGCGGTGTATTGTTTGGACTTGGCGCGGTAGCATTAGGCGGCGCAGGTGTTACCGCTTATGAGCTAGCACCAAAAATTCCAGGCGTTGTCAATGGCGCAGCAACAAATATCGAACATCAGTTAGAGGATGCCTTCAACAAAGGTTTGACTCAAGGAGCCGAAAATGCACGCAAAGAATTGCTTACAGCATTACAAAACCTTGAAGGCTTTACACTTGATGGCGCTATTAATGCTGCAAAGTTGACGCGTGTTGCCTATGATGTCTTTGTCTCGCCTCTCGTGAAAGTTGGCTCCATACTTGCAGGCAACTTTCTTACCACAATGCTACAAGCTGTAACAACTGCGCGTAGGTACCTCAAAAGCGCCTATCTGGATAATGGTACACTCGAAGCGTTGCAAACAGTCTTACAGTCATGGGTCGATCAGGTGGGACACCTGCCACAACAGCTTGACGCCATTACAAATACCGACCTCGACGGTGCGCAGTCATACCTGCGAGCATTAGAGGCAAAGATCAAGAACGAGCAGACAAAGCTCAATCAGAGCGGGACAGCAACGCCCACCTCTGCACCAAAACAAAAATAACATCATCGTAGGGACCACGTTTACGGCGTCCTCGCGCGAGGACGCCGTAAACGTGGTCCCTACGATGATGTTATGTATGTTAGCGCCGCAACCGTCCTAATTGCAATGCCAACAACACGCCAAACGAAACAGTGAGCAACACGACCGAAAGCGCGATAGACTTGTCCAGATCAGTCTCGGCGGCGATATATACTGCGATAGGCATCGTTTGTGTGATCCCCTGAAAATTACCCGCGAACGTGATTGTCGCGCCAAACTCACCCAGCGCACGCGCCCACGCAAGACCAATACCAGAGAGCAGTGCAGGCGCGATAAGCGGCAATGTGACCCGCCGGAAGGTGTAGAACGGCGAGGCACGTAGTGTATAGGCAGCGAGTTCGTAGCGTCGATCTAACTGTGTCAATCCCGCCCTGGCACTATTCACAAAAAATGGCGCAGCGATAAACGTCTGTGCCATAACAACCGCAACCGTTGTAAAAGGAATAGTAATCCCAATCAGGTTAAGGTAGCGACCAATCAATCCCACACGCCCAAACGTGAGCAGCAGCGCCACACCAGCTACTACAGGAGGCAACACCGTAGGCATCGTCACCAACGTCTCCAACACTCTGCGACCAGGAAATTCCAAACGTGCAAGCACATAGGCAACAGGCAAACCCAACACAATAGAGAAAAGAGTGCTGATCGTCGTCGTCACAAGGCTTAACTGCAACGCCTGAAGCACATCTGGCTGTTGAATAGCATTCCACAATTCAGGAATTGGTTCATGAAATAGCAGCGAGGCAAGTGGAACCGCCAAAAACAGAAAAAAGCATCCTGCCAGCGCACCAACCACAATACGCATCGGCCAGCGTGCTAGTATAGCATTCTTCCGTATAACATTCAGCGCCATACTGTTCCCCAATTTTTCTAACGAACCTCTGTAGGGACCGATGTATCACGTCCTATTGACGATTCTTGTTGAATTGGTCGAGCCAGTGGTTGCTCACGAGCCTGTAGGGACCGATGTATCACGTCCTATTGGCGATTGTAGATGGTGACGAGGACGTGATACATCGGTCCCTACAACGAACACACTGCCCTATGCACCACTACCAATGGGAACAAAGCGATATTTTTGTAGTACAGCTTGTCCATCAGACGAAAGCACATACTGCACAAAGGCCTGTGCATCTGAAGTGTTCGCACTGTTCTTCGTGACGGCGATAGGGTATTGCGCGACAACGTTGAAGTTGTCAGGAATAGTAATTTCCTTCACCTTGTCTGAGACCTTCGCGGTAACGTCGGTCAGGTACACAAAACCTGCATCCGCCTCACCTAACTGCACCTTTGTTACGACGGCCTTGACGTTATCCTCTTTCGAGACGAAATTCCCTTTGACCGCACTCTCATAGCCTGCCCCATAGTCAGGTGACTGTGCCATCTTGTCCAATACTTGTAGCGTATATTTGCCCGCGGGAACAGCCGGAGCCTCGATGTCGATTTTGACACCTTTGTTCGCCAGGTCTTTCAGTGACGTGATCTTTCCTGGGTTGTTTGTGGGAAGAATGACGACCAACTTGTTTTTAGCAAATATTTGCGGAGTGCTTACCAGGCTAGCGTTCGCTGCCTTCGTCATATTGGCTGTATCCGCCGACGCAAACACATCAGCCGCAGCACCACTCGTAAGTTGTTGCACCAGAGCTTGTGATCCCGCGAAGTTGAACTTGACGCTAACACCGCTATGTGCCGCTTGAAAATTTTTGCCAAGCTCTGTGAAGGACTCGGTGAGCGAAGCTGCCGCGAATACATTCAGCGTCACAGCTTTCGGCGTCGGCGTCGCTGTTGTTCCACTTCCACTCCCGCTCATCGAGCCACCACAGGCAGCGAAGAGGAAACATACTATCAGAGAAAGAAATAGGGTGTGTAGTGTGTACAGGGAATGTCTCACTGGAAATCTCCTTGAAGCTATATCCATGACAATACTATGGTTATCGCTTGAGTATTCATGCCATGAGTATATGAACAAAGAGAAAAGAATGTCAAGGTAAAAACAATGGCAGCAACGGTTGCAACCGTTGCTGCCATTGTTTTTACCTTGACACAAAAACTTACGGATCACGTCGCGTGCTCTCTTTTGAATTATCCTGCTGCCTGACCTGATCAAGGTGTCCAGGGTCACGTGCAGTCATGGGGTCAACTGTATCCATGTCGTTACGTGCCTGTGTAGAGTCCTGATCGCCGATGGTCGATGATGGACTACCTGGACCTCGTCCACCAATATTACCACCCGGTTCACTATGTCCAGTACCGACAGCCTTAGTGTCTGGCTTCTCGCCCCCATTACCACCAGTAGTTTGGCTCTTGGTCTGATTGCCAGCCTCCGAGCCTGCACCAGTAATGCCACCAGACGATGAGGTACCGCTGGGTGCACCCGTTTCGGGGTCGATAAAACGCTTTTCCTGTTTATCGTCGCCATTCGTATTCGCCATAGGCTATTTCTCCTCTCCCTCATACCACGTTTCAAGATTGCTCTTTGGATACGTCTTACTTGCTATTGGCAACTTGCTCAAGTGCCTCATGGAACGCCTCGACATTGTAGGCACCATCGTAGTACACGCCGTTGATATAAAACGTGGGTGTACCCTCTAAGCCGCTCTGATCGCCACTCTCCAGGTCTTCCTCGATGCGCTTCGTGTGGGTTCCAGTCTCCATCTCTCGGTCAAGACGTGCGGTATCGAGGCCGATAGATTTTGCATACTCTATCAAGTTGTTGTCACTAAGGTGTCTCTGGTGCTGGTAGAGAGTATCGTACATCTCCCAGAACTTGCCCTGTGCCGCTGCTGCCTCTGCAATCTCTGCGGCATGTTCGGCGTGTGGATGCGACTCCACCAACGGATAATAGCGATACACGAAACGTAAACGGTTGCCCATACGCTGCTCAAGCTCATTAACTGTAGGGTAGACCGCGCCACAATCGGGACACTCAAAATCGCCATACTCCACCAGCGTTACAGGAGCATTGGCAGGCCCCTTCACATGGTCGCGCTTCTCATCCACCGGAGCCGCAAGTTGTACATTGTTATCTTCTGCTGAATTGTTGTTCATCGTTCAAAACATCTCCTTTTTTGTATGCTCACTCGGTGACACTGTTTTGAGGGCGTTGGAGTTTCAACACGAGTATGTGATACGATGAACCTAGTGGAGAGAAGGAATAGCAGATGAGGAGAGAAAAGTACCTATGTCAGAGATTATCACGAGTGCAATAGATCAGCCTCTAGCAATATTATTACAGACAGAGCGAGATTTCCCAGGGTATGCACTCGATATCTGTAGTGGATATGTCTCAACCAATGGTATACTACCAATCAAAACACTGTTAAAATCCGCTCCTAAAGTACGTGCAGTGGTCGGACTCAATCCAACAACCCATCTCAGTGCCTTTCAAATGCTCTATCATGATTGTGGTGTTGAGCTATATGTCTATGCTACAAATATAGGACGCCTCTTCCACCCTAAAATCTATTTCGGTACGCTAAATGCAGAAGCGTGGGCAATGGTAGGTTCTTCTAATCTTACCTACAATGGTCTATCAGGAAATGTAGAGCAAAATCTATTCGTTACAGGCCAGAGACATACAGAACCATTCGTCTCGATAGAGGCACAGATAGCAGCATTTCAGCAGCAAGCGTATCTATTTGATGCAGGTATCGAGAAACAACTTCACGAGATAGAACATAGGCTAGGACAATACCCACCAGAGACAGAGTACAAAAAACGCCTTTTCGCAAGCGGTATACGACCCAAAACAACAGTAGAGCGTACTATACCAATTGAGGCACAACAAACCGCCCTCGATACACTCTTCAATTTTGCAAAAAGTACATACCTTGAATACGCCTACCAAATGCTCCTGCTCTTAGTCATGTTAGACAAAACTGATGAGAATGGCCTTATCTCAGTCGATGAAGTAGCACACTACTTCATAGAATTCTATAAGCAACGCAGGGAAGCTGGTTTACCAGGCGAGAAAATATACGGCTCTAAAAGAGCCATTATGGATGACCCAAACGTGAGCCTTGCAAAAACTAGACAAATGATTAAGACCAGCCCATTCCCAAGATTTGAACGACAAGGCTTGTTAGATTTAAGCGAGGATGGGAAGTATTTTGTAGTGAATCCTGCGCTGGTGGAAGCGTTAGATAGTGAAATGAAGGAAATTTTGAAGAAATTAGCGATGAAAAGGTTAGAAGAGCATTTTAAGAGAGGATAAGAAGCTTAACTTGGTTAACCAAGTCTGGCGTAACAACCTTCTGCACTATATAAAATGCTTCCACTATGTTACTGACCAGACTTGCTTTACTCTGATTCTATGACAATATGTATTTACTGTTTTCGTACTACTATGGTCAGGCCTTGGTTTGTGTCACCTTTGACTGCACTTCATTTATGCCTGTATTCGTAAGTGCATACGTCTGTTCCGATTTATCATCAAAAAGGAAAAGTCCTTTACTTACTAAACTGTTGAGATCACGTCGCATGTTAGCAGGCGTTGGTTCTTTAACCTCCTTGTATTTAGCCACAATATCCTCTAAGGTGAACGATGATTGTCTCTGCATTACTTCACACCAATATCCTAAGACTAGCATTTTGTCCAAATTGGTTTGAAGCTTAAACTGACGGAAAAACTCACCTAAAGTTTGAGGTTTCTCGGTTCGATTCTGGTTTGCCCCTTGCTCACGTGGGCTAGTTCCATTTCCTTGATTGGCTTCCATTTTAGACGAGTTACTTTCCACATTATCAAGATTGAACTGCGTAATGAGGCGGTTACTTTCTTGCAAAACGAACTCTTTATCAGGTGCAGAAACCTCAATCTCTGAATGCCCTATACGCACCTTGATATAAAACTGCCCCATCTTCTCTAAGTTATTTTCTAACACGTTTAGCACCTTTCGACTTTCCTTTACTTATTGTACGAGTATCAGTAGCACCACTTTGCAACTTTACAATCTCTGCCTCGGTTTCATGCATACCTTTCTCTGTCAACAACCATCCTTCTTCCGATTCATGTGCAAGATTTTTTTGCTTCATCGTCCGCAATGTTACGCGTACATTCTCTGGACTATGATTATGAAGCCATCGAATCAAATCTCTCACATTACAGCGTTCCGGGTATTCTCTATACAAGAGGATTTCCAATTGGATTCTCGCAGATAACCCAGTGTTTAAAACTAGCCGATCTTCTCCTATCTCCTCAACTAGAGGTATATCCTTAACTGAAAGGCTTTCTATCAATGCTCGTGCAGCGGCCTCATCATTAGTTAGGTATAGACGCGTCAATTCTTCCATAACCCAGTTCGCCACCGTCACTACTACATAGCAGTCCATTTTGAGTGGATTAAAAGACGAGTTATGCGCTCCACCTCGCCTGCTACGCAATTCATATATGAGTCGCAAGGCACGAGGAATCGTCAAACGCTCGAAATCGCTGAGATGTTTAGCATTTTCTAAGTGCCTAATCTCCTCATCAGCCTTAACTGAGTCTACATCGTTTCCAGTATTTAGATAGTGAAAGCATTTTAATACAGCCTCGACGAACATGCCCCCACTCACTAAGCAAGGACTCCAATGTTCGAGGCGTGCCTCCTTTCTAAGATTTGTGTAGTGTTGTAGTATTTCATCCACTTTATCTGATGGAAATTTTGTCACTAATGCTATACGCAATTTATCCAGCGATTGAGTTACTGTTTGCTGCATTACCATTCAGCAAGCCCTCCGTGTACTTCTCCCCTTCTGGAGTAATCACCCAAGACTTCTGTTTATCTGAACCACTGGGTGCATCAATGATATATGCCTTCCTGATGCACTGGTTCATGACATCCGTAGGATTCTTAGGTTTAGGTTGTCGCAGTTTCCCATAAATGTCTAAAATGTCTGTCTGTGTGAATTGTTCAGCTTTTGCTGAATGTAGTAGGTAGTAAGCTGCACATACAAAGCGTCCTGGATGTGTATCTGGTGCAGCTCGGCGGAAAAACTCGTTGACTGACATATTGAGTAGTGGCATTTGTTCTGATACATTATGTCCATTCCCTTCTATTGATCCACTATGACCCTTTGGCATCACCGATGCCCCTATAAGTGTTTTTAGTATGATCGGGAATGCAGCTTCTTGATATCGTTCTTCCACAGTACTTGCCAAATGAGCAGCTTTCTGTAACGCCTCGCCTATGAATTGTTCTTGATCACTCATCTTTACCTCCTTGATGTGGTTTTACTTTCCTGAGAGCCAGTTATCTGAGAAGGTCTACCAAGTAAATGTTCACTGGTAGACCAACAAGGCTGCATTTTTAAAAATCGAGGCGTATTACCTCAAGTGCAAGTGCAAGCTCGAAAGGGCCGAGCGTTACACTGACACGAATGCGAAAAGGCCGAAATCGTCCATTACGCACAATACTCTCCTTTCTGCCAAAGTACGACTTTCTCCCTTTCTCCCACACCTTTTTGACAGAAGCTTCCTCATGTGGTAAACTTGAAAAAGGGTA
>JAABUQ010001976.1_pt1 | contig 42079 bp, 34 predicted proteins | sample 5560001 | NCBI WGS metagenome assembly JAABUQ01 (sample SAMN10711888, study PRJNA513371) | rock metagenome | isolation source: Antarctica rocks | place: Antarctica: Victoria Land, Finger Mt nord | collected 2015-12-18
ACCGCGCATTGCAGCTCGTGGCGAACCTGCCGCTAGCCTCGTAGTGACGACCCACACCGCCAGAAACCGGTCGAACGCCCGTGGAATAAGGACTTTTGTGAAAACGGTGAGGGTAACTTAGGCTTAGAGACACATCGGGCAGGCCGAGTTTCCGCAGGGCCACCCCCAAGTCAACGTTACGACGCATCCGCGAAGCTCCGGCACATGGGGCACCGCACGTAGTTTGGATGAAGGCAAAAAAGCAGCGTAACCGCTCCGAGCCACCGATCAACTAACATATGTTTGAAAAGGACTAACGTGGGACTTGCTTACAATCTCTTTCTCTCCGCGCTAAAAAATGTTAGCGCTCTACTTCGAGAGCCGCTGACGTATTATTATGACGGCCTTTACTCGATCCACAATGCGGACTTCATGGCGGAGCCTGCGTTCAAACGAGCCTACGAACTTGCGAAGCAGACGAACCACGGTCATGGACCTAATCTGCACATCGAATGGCGGACCTACGTCTGTTGTTGGGCAGCAAAGCAAGCCACCAAGCTAGACGGCGACTTCGTCGAATGCGGTGTTAATGCAGGCATGTTCTCGCGGGCAGTTGCGGATTATGTTTCTTTCGAGTCGCAACCGAGAACGTTTTATCTTCTGGATACCTTCCAAGGTATGCCAGAAGATCAATTCGTCCCAGAAGAAAATGCTCGGAAACTTTCTAGTCGATACGTTTATGGCGAGATGTACGAATCCGTTCGCGAAAGTTTTAAGGCGTACGACAACGTCAAGCTTATCAGGGGTCGCGTTCCAGACTCACTCACGAGTGTGCCGTCTTCGAAGGTTGCATATTTATCAATCGATATGAACGCGATGATGCCGGAGATCGCAGCTGCCGAGTATTTTTGGCACAAACTCGTTCCGGGAGCTACGATCGTTCTCGACGATTACGGCTGGCGAGAACACGTTGTTCAGAAAAAGGCATTCGACGCTTTTGCAGCGTCACATGGAACCCACATTCTAAGCTTGCCGACTGGACAAGGTTTAATCGTCAAAGCGTAAACGAATATCAAAGGGTGATCGACAAGAAAAGCGCTCCTGATCAAGCTCGTCATCCGTATCGTCGACAAGGGCTCGCTGCGAGTCAACCGCGGTAAGAGTTCTGTTCGTCGCAGGCGACTCTATGCCGTGATGTCCGCTCACGTGCGTTTGCGCCGCCGCGTTGTGCAAGGGGGGAGCGCCGTCCTAGGACTGCAACGCAGTCCCATCCTACAGTGCGAACGCATCATTGCCAACTCGATCGCCAGCAAGGGGCGCTTCAAACGGATGTAGTACCGTCTGCTCATCTGAAAAGCCGATGCTCGAAAAGGATCGGGCGTTCCCACTCGCGCCCTGACAGCTCACGAACGGAGAGACAATCCTGAACTTTCTCGGTCACGGCGCTGCCGAGCATCGGCACCGAGGCAGCTGAAGATGTGCTCGGCATGTTTCCCGCAGATTGGCGGCGCCGGGGAAAGAGGGGCGCCGACCGAAGCCACGTCGTTCGCGAAGCCGGCTTGATGGGCGTCGTCCGAGATAACTTCGTTGGCGGTGATGTTGGAGGTGTGTGTCTTACTTCGGGCTGCGAGTTCTTGGATAACGAGCTCCCTGACCGCAAGTTACCAAGTCTTGGCGCAGGTCGGGATCACTCCGAGACCGTGCTTGCTAGCTCGTCGACGACGCCGCTCCAGCAGAACCGGCGCGAAGCCGAGTTTGAAGGAGTCAACGTGAGGACGCGACGGGGCGGGCGGCGGCGAGCTTTTTTGCGGCGCGGATCTGGTCGCGCACGGGCGGCCGCCAGGAATTCCGCTTCCAGCTTGATGCCGGCGCTCGAGCACGCGGTTGCCTCGCGAAGTTGAAACCCTCGAGTTTTTGCCGAGCTTGATACGGGCAGAGGTCGACAAGATCGGTCGCGCTGCGAGGACGAACGGGCACCCGGTGAACGAGGCGATGTCCGTCCCGAACAATCTCATTCGTGATGGTCAGATGGTTTGTACCCGGCGTTTACCCGCCTTGGTGGGGACGTGCAACTGACCGCCCGGAGCGACTGAGTAGACTCCTTAAAGCACTGTAAGCCCGTACGCCCCTTACCTCTGGCGTTTGAATTGCCGAGGAGGTCGGTTAGGCTCTGCGAATGGAAGAGGCGATGTCTGCGACCGGCCATCGCCTAAAACGTCGCGCGAAGATTGAAGTGCGAGCATCGCTGCGTAAGCGGCTGTTCTTGAACCGCTTCTTGCGTAGCGATTTCGCGAGGCACGGCCTCCTCGTATTTGCGTCATCAACGCTCGTAAACTTCTCTAGCTACGCATTCAACTTCGCGCTGAGCCGCTGGCTTGGCGTTACAGGGTACGGACTGTTAGCATCCGTGGTCGCAGGGCTGGTCGTTGCCTCCATTCCGGGTGCAATTTTTACGACGGTGATCGTGAAGCACTCGGCGGAGCTGCACGCGGTCGAAGATGAGGGCCGCCTCGCGGCTCTGGCGGGAACGACGCTGCGCTTTGCGACAATCGTCGGGGCTTGTGCGATCGCGGTCGTCGTGCTCGTCCATCGACAAATCGCAGAGTATCTTAAGATCGGCGACACGCGGATTATCCTTCTTACCGGCGCCATTTTAGGTGCATCACTCGTCGTTACAATGCTTCGCGGCCTCCTTCAAGGCACGCAAAAATTCCGCCGCTTCGCCGTGTCCTCGATCATCGAGGGCGGACTGCGCGGAGTGCTCGGAATTGCGTTTGTTCTACTGGGATTCGGCGTGATCGGCGCGATCGCGGGATGGCTAACCGCCGAAGCGATTGCGCTAGCATACATTTTCTGGGCTCTCCCGCAGCTAAGAACGCGGTCGATTCATCATGGAAGCGTCAATCTCGATTGGCGTCGAATCGCCTATTCGAGCGGCGCAGTGGGCATCTCCGCAATTGCAATGACGACGCTTGGTTTTTCAGATATGATTCTCGTAAGGCACTTTTTTAACGCCCGCGCCGCAGGCCTCTACGGAGCGCTCTCACTTTGTGGGCGTGTCTTTACCTTCGGGCTCTCATTCTTACCGACGATCATGCTTCCGAAGGCGACGGCGCGAGCGGCGCGCGGCCAATCCGCTTTTCCGATCCTCATCGCAGCCGGCGCGGTCAGCGCCACACTCGCGTTCGTAGTCATTGGCTTTCTCGCACTCTCGCCGCGGCTGGCACTCGACATCCTCGTCGGCCCCGCGTATCGGAACGCGGCGCCGCTAGTCATGCCATATTGTATAGCCGCGACGTTTCTGACTCTGACGAGTCTCGTCATCACCTACAAGACCGCGTTACATCGGTTCGACTTTCTCGCCCCGATACTCGTGGTTGCCGTTTCCGAAATCGTCTTGATTCATTTATTCCACCATTCAATTCGAGACGTCGTTACAATTTTAGTATGGGGGAACCTCATCGCTTTGTTTTCATCAAGTTGGCGCCTATCGAAGTCGACGAAGACTTCGAGTTATGTTGGCGGACCGCGGGAGGAACCACATGCCTGTGCTGCGCTCGGAACAGAAGCCGCGGGTCCGAGTTTGCGCATCATTATTCCGGCCCATAACGAAGAGCAGCGCATCTCGCCGACGGTCCGCGACTACTGCGAGCACTTCGGCGATCGAGCCGTTGTGACAGTCGTCGCAAACGCCTGCTCCGACGGGAGCGTGTCGCTATTGCGAAAACTAAGTGAGACGTACTCAAATCTCGATTTCGTCGACATTCCTGCGCGGATCGGAAAAGGTGGAGCGATCCGTACGGGCTTCAAGCTCGGCAAGGAACCGTACATTGGATTCGTCGACGCCGATGGTGCGACTGCAGCGTCGGAATACGATCGACTATTCGGAATATGCGTCGAGCAAAAAGACTGCGGTATCATTGGCTCGCGGTGGCGTAAAGGTTCAAAGATTCTTCGCCACCAACCGATCTTGCGCCGACTAGCGAGCCGAACGTTTAATTCGATCGTACGCCTCTGCTTCGGCTTACCCTACACAGACACGCAGTGCGGTGCAAAAATCTTCAGACGCAGCGCCGTAGAGAACGCAATTGCCGATCTGGAGCTCGCCGACTTTGCGTTCGACATCGATTTGCTAACAAATCTGCGAGCGCAAGGCTGCCGCATCGTAGAAGTCCCGACCACGTGGACCGACGCCCTCTCAGGGACGACGGTAAAAAATCTCGGACGAACGTCGCTCGCAATGCTCGGAGGCCTCGCCCGCTTGCGACTGCGCCGATCGTTTCTCGCCTGCGTGCCTTACATCGAGTGGATCGCACACGAATCGGTCATTCGGGCTAACAGTCGCCTTTCGATGCTAGTGCTCCGTGACAGCCGCACGTCGGCGAAGTCGCCGCACCGAATTTACATCGATGCCGCTCGAATCGCGTGGGAAGGCGCGGGGCACGCGGTTACGACGATCGAGGTATCGGGTTTTACCAGCCGCCTCGCGACGCTGCTCTGGTACGTCTTCGTCAGCGCAAGGCGCTTCGACGCGATCGTCGAGGAATGCAGTACCTTCCCGCTCTTGATTCCACGCTTTAGCGTCAAGCCGGCGTACCTTGCCCAAAGCCCGGGCAATTCAAGTCGAGGGCTCGGTCAATTCCTATTCGACAGGTTGTACCATCGTGTGCGGCGCGTTGAAGTCACCGACGATCGGGCTGGTGATATTCGAGCCAGCTTATCGCGTGGGGAGCTCGAACCGACGGTCGAGCTGACCGAACTTGAGCAGCTTCTCGAACATGTGCGCATCAACGGCGAATATCGAGCAGCATTCGCTAAATACGATGGCTCGTGGCATATTACGTTCCGAGAGCCGGAAAGCAACTTGTTGGCTCGTCAAAAGATTACTGTCGAGCGTGCTCCACGCTGATGTTTCCGATTGGTTGACGCGCGACGTGTCCGCGTCATAATTGTAAACTGGAATGGGGGCGACTTCATCGGGGCAGCGATCGATTCGGTCCGTCGGCAAACCCTGCCGGCGGAACTCATCGTCGTCGACAATGCATCGACTGATGGATCGCCGGAACGGCTCGAACCGATGGAGCACGTAACGCTGGTCCGTAACGGAACAAATAGTGGGTTCGGGGCGGGCGCTAACGTGGGCGCGCGCGGCGCCGCAAGCGACTTCCTCGCGTTCTTGAACCCAGATGCCGAAGCTGCACCGCATTGGCTCGAGCGTCTTACCGAGTGGATGACGAAAGAGGGCATTGAGCTCGCCGGCAGCTATATCGGCGCTGGCTCGCGCTACTATTTCACCAGGGGCGAATGGATCGGTTGGCGCGGGGCGGCGCTCAACGATACGCGCATTGACAGTAGCAGTGCCGACTGGATTAACGGCTGCGCAATGGTAATTTCGCGGGCGGCATTCGAGCGGCTCGGCGGATTCGATGAGCGATTCTTTCTCTATTGCGAAGACGCCGATCTCTCATTTCGCGCACGGATACAGGGTTTACGTATCGGCGTCCTCCGAGAACGACTCGTCGAGCACGAGTCGCACGGGCGAAGCACCGGTACACTTGGCGACCAGAAGGCGAAAATCGCGTTCGAATCTAGAGGCAGGCTCATCGGGAAACACTCGCCCCTAATGGCACTACCGATCGCCGTTGTTACGCAGGCGTTCGTGGTACCGCTGGTTCACTACCGAAGCTTGCGTAGCACGAACATCGCCGCCAAAGCGTTCATGCGCGGCCTCGTTCCGGCAATACGCGAGAGAGTTACGCAACACTCGCCGTATCGATCCGGCCAGAACGGAAGACCGCAACACGAAAGCCCCTAAGATTCAAGAATCGCTTGAGAGAGCTCGAGAGCGAAAGCGCCGTAGGCCGAAAAAGAGTGTCGCGAGAGATATCGCGACAGAAGCCGCGGATAGTGCAAACCCGATTCGAAGTTGCGGGCTCCACCGGTGTACGATCGTATACCGGCCAGGATCGATTCCTTCGAAGCACGTGTCGATTACGTCGCACGCAAAACCGCTGAGGGTTCGATGCTCTCCGCTCAGGTACCAATTGCCGTCACTGAGATCGTTGAGCTTTATCGCGCCTTCGCGCTGCAGAGTAACCTCATAGCGGAGGGCCGCAACCCGATTGACCATAATCTGCGCCGGCTTGGCGCGAAGGCCGGTTTCGGGAAAAAACGTAAGCAATCGCGTGTCGCCTGGAACAGCATTTAAGTCGATGCGGTGCTCGCCGGACCTCTGAACGGAAAGGCTACCTTCGGTTACGTTCCGCCCATCAACTTTCATATGAGAGAGCGCGACCGCAGCGAGTTTCGACGTGTATACGTTCGTGACGTAGCGTCCTTTGGGAAGCCACGCGTGCAATGTCGTCCCAGCTTCGAATGCCTTTATGACGATACGCCCGAGCAATAGGTCACCATGCCACCCTATAGTTACCTTGCACATTTGCGGCACGTTTAGCAGGACGAGTTGGTCGATCGCGTGCTTTGAAAGGTTCGCTTGCTTCCGTTGCGCGCCGCATATCAGGCCGGCCAGCGCCGTTCCACGGCCGTCTACACCACGAAACGATATCAAGACGTTGCCGTTCCTCGCCGGACGGAACGCAAAAGAGAGTCGCGTCCCATCGACCCCTGAGAAGCCCAACGACGAGAACGCCGCCTTTGGAACGGCAACGTCATGATCCGTGAAGGCTAGAGAAGAGGGTCCCGAACTAAAGTTTAGATTCCCGATCTCCTCGCCGATCGCAACTGCATGCAACGGCAGCGTAGCCTCGAGCCGAGTCGCCGAAATCTCGTCAATCGTCTCATGCTGGTTCGGCCCGGCGCCACGATTTACTAAGCGGGCGATAATCGTGCTTCCGTGCGCTAAGCGCTCGACTCCGCCGCTGACGACCTTCGAATCCTTCGAAATCGGCGACCAGCAGCATCGTCTCCCGTCGACCGTCATCGATAGGCGTTCTCGCGGCGACGACGCAGTCGCTCGTGCCTCGAGCGCGTACGTGGCCGCCGGGCCATTCCAGCGGACGACCATTTCGTTGCTAAGGTGACGTGGTGGCCGATCGTTGTGGCTGGTCTGGGTCGATGAAGTGAAACGAACGGCATTATAGTCATCACTGTGAACGGCCATCAAACGGCGCGGGTCCATTGCGATGCCGACGGATGACCTCGGCCCTTTGAGCGACTTAAGATACGCCTGCTCATCGACGACGGCCGCGCCATCAAGTGCATAGCCGGTCCACGTGAACCCGGAATCGTCGAGATCGATAGCGTCGACATTAACGTGAATCCGAATCGCCGAGTCGGCGCGCGTACCAGACGCAAACGGAACCGCTAAAGAGCGTAATCCGATACCGGGAAAAACCCGGACAGATTTGCGCGTGCCGTCAGGCAGTTGGATATCGAAAGACACATAAGCATGAGCTGCCCCTCGCAAAATCAGAACTTTTCGTCCGGAGCTCGCGTCCCGATTCGGAATAACAAGATCGTCATCTTGGGAGATGAGGACGGCGCCGCGCGAATCGAACGCCGGGGAGTCTCCATCGACGGAATTTCGGTACCATGGCATTTTCAAGCCGTAGCGCGTCGTGTCGAACCCGTCGTCGATGCCTTGTAAACGCTCGCACCTATCACACAAGGCAGTCCCAGAGAACGAAAGCCGCGGTTGCAAAGACTGCACGTCGCTCAGCGCATCTTCGTCCGCGAGGGTTGAGGTCACGCAACGGCCAGCGGCTTTCGAGAGTGCGACGGAGCCGAAGTCTTGCAGGGATAGAAGATGATCGAGCAACCCGGGGCCGCCCTCTAGGCAGCTAATGTTGGCGGACGATACCGGAGGATCGGGCCGAGAAAGCTCGAGCACGGTGACGCCGGAAGCACCCTTAAAACGCATTCGCGTGTCAGGCACGCTCGAGTAAATTTGGCCATAATTTGGAAGTCCGGCGACGTCGCTGTTACCCCATGGCGGTGACGTTACGATCGTTCGGACTCCCGCCTTTCGAAAAATCCCCGTCCCCGCAAGACCCGTTTGGCCATACCGCCCGGCGAACTCCCAATAGTTACTGATAGTTGAGGTCGGGACGCCATACGAAGCAGCGTCGATCGATGACTCGCCATTGCCGATGGCAAACGAAATAGTCCGATGATCTAAAGCCGCGACGACTTCATTGACGCGAGCGAGATCTGGCTCGACGGCACCGTAATCCTGCTGATTTTCCCAAACGTGCCCCGAAGCGGCAAACGCGTATAAACATCCGAAAATCAACGCCGCCACGAATGCCGACGTGATCCGTTGTCTTGGCAAGCGGTCGACGAGCTCAGCCAAACCATCCGCAGAAGCACAAACAATGAAAAGCACGGGGAATGTAAAAAACCGGTCCGGCGTTCGGATTGCGTTCAAAAGCGGGACGTGCCCAAACAGCCGCCACACCTCGGTACCGCCGAGAAGCAACGCGGAAGCGGACAAAAAGATCAGGCCCGCGCAGACCGCGAAAGCCGTAGCGCCCCCGGCAGTTTTCAACACTTCGATACGTCGCGTCAACCCAATCGACGCGATAAACCATATGATTACGCCAGGGATAAGTGCAATCGGCAGCTGCTCTGAACTGTTGTAGTATGGAACTGGCGACAGCAAACTTTCCTTTGGGAGCAGCGCCAGAAGCTGGATGAAGCCTTCGCTGAACTCTGGGGCAAAGCTCTCGTTATAGAGGGTTACAAGGCGAGACGCGGTGTCGGAGAAAGGCAGACCGAAGAACGTCGGGACGACGTAGTAGGCACCGGAGAGCACCATCGTCACAACGCCGACCGAAGCCCAGGAAATCCAGGGTCCGAGACCGTGGCGCCTGTACGCGTACGCCGCGATCACGATGAACGCGGGCATCGAGACGAACAGCAGAAATTCCAAGCCGGCACAGAGCCCTATAATGCCGCATAATAGACCGCAAAACGGAAGCGCCAGAAACCCGATTCGTCGGACCAACCAAACTGAGGCGGCAAAGACAACCGGCAACAGAACGCTCGGAATTCCAAAATCGAGATTGCCCCGCGGCGCGAACGCAATGCTGGGAACTGCGGCATACGTAAGAGCGGCGAACAGCGACCACAACTTCCGACGACCGAACAATCGCATGAGCCAGTATGTACCGGCGCATGCGGAGCACAGCGAGAGAACCTCGAGAATCTTAATGCTCTCCCACGTGCTACCGAGCAGGTACGAAAGTGGCACCGTTGCCAGATACGATAGATACCCGTTGAAAAAAAAGAACGGCTGATCCCACCATATAGACCAGCCGAGCATGTCTTTGAGATCGGTAATTCCGTGCACCGAATGCCGAATATATTCGACTGTAATGAAATCGAAACCGAGATCCTTGACGTAGAACGCTGGAAGTCCCACAAAAGTGCAAAAAGTAATCGCGCGCCACACCGCGATACCCACGAAAACGGTAAGGACGGCCGCCATCGCATAACGTGACGACCACCTGCTGATATTTCTAATAATTCGTTTGCCTTATAATGGTTCGTTCGAAGGTAGCCGCGAGAGACCCTCATCCATTCGGACTTAAGTGGAAAGTTGCGGTATAGATCTTTTCGGCGGTACGGACCGCCCGCTCATTGCCTAGGTACAATCCGGAATAATACAGACCAAGGATAATGGACCGCAAGTCGGGTGTCTTCACTTGCCCCGCGACGCGCTCTTGTCCGCGAGTTCTCGTATTTCGCGAGACATCGACGTTTCCGGAAGCATCGATGCTCGCGAGTTCCAGCCGTAAAGCCCGAGCGAGCGCCGCTCGTAGCGCCGGATCATCGGCGCGCAGCGCGTAATACGTCCCGTGAAGCAGCGACACTCCCTGGTAGCTAGAGTCAAATCCGCCGATTTCGAGTAGCGTCCCGTTGGGCGCCTGATGTTTCAACGCCTCGCCGAGAAACTTCGTCGCATGCGCACGCAATGACGGGTCGCCGAGGACTAGAGAGGCCGTTAAGAACGTCGTCGCATCGATGAGAAGCCGATTGACGGCTAGCTCGTCTCCGCGCTGAAGGATCGCAAGATTGCGATCCTCGCTCAGCCATGCAATGGCGCTGCGAATCATCGGACGGTAGGAAGCGATGCGGCCAGCATACTGCTCGCGCAACGGACTCTCCTGAAGGATCAGGATGCTATGACACAATGCCTCGAGCCAAAGCGACATATCCGTCGGGGGCATCGCTTTGCCATCGCCCGTCGCGAAACTTCCGTCCCGATGCTGGTGGCGCAAAGCGAGATCCACGGCGGGCCAAGCCTCGTCAACCTTGCTCGAATCGTTCTCGACGGCGCCCGTCCATATCAACGGAATTGCTATGCGCTGGTAAACGACGCTCGTCCACCCTCTGACGTTGGTCTGCATCGCACCGTTCGCGTCGGGCTTCGCATCGAAAGCGATATGGTCGAGAACGCTTTTCGGAATCTTCCCAAGCAGTGCATACTCGGACGTCGTTTGGGCGGGTGCCATCGAGGCGCACGTCAGCAGAGAAGCCACACACAGCAGAAGCGCAAGCGCGTTTTTAAATCGGAACATCGTTATCGCAAACCCTCTCTTTCGAATCGTGGACCGGCTTCGCGCGCCCGGCGCAGCTAGCCCGCATCCACGCAAGCCAAACGCTGTCTCATTCGCAACGAACGGTTACGCATGCAGCGACCGGAGGAGCGTCTCGAGCAGCGCGCGAGCGTCGACGACAGCTGCATGCTCCCAGCTAAACTGCTCGCTCAATTCGCTTGCCTCCTTTGCCAGCTTATCGCGAAGCGACGCATCGCGAAGTAATGTGATTGCGTGGCTTGCCAAAGCTCCGATATCGCCGACCGGCGCAGCCAGTCGCCCGCGCGGAAATATTTCCTGGAATATGGGAAGGTCATACGTTACACAAGGCAAGGACGCTGTCAACGCCTCCGCCACCGCAATTCCCCAACCTTCTTCGTAGCTTGCAAACATAAAGATTGCTGAACGAGCGAGCAATTCATCTCGCGTGGCATCGTCGATGCTGCCGGCGAAAATCAGCCTTCCCTCGAGATCGAGCGATCGGCCCAATGCCTCGAGTCGTTCCCGGTACGCCGGTTCGCCGTCGCCCACGATCGTAAGAGTCGCTCCAGGGATGGCGTCGACGACCTTGCGCCAGGCCCGAATCAGATCCTCGACACCTTTGACAGGATGCAGACGCGCCACGGAGACGCCGCCTGAACGTTCGCCGGGCCCGTATGACCGTCGAACGTGACCGGCGCCATTTGTTGAGACGTAGCACGGCTGATGCATTCCACGCAAACGCAGCTGGGCAGCGACGAAATGAGAACAGGTTACGATCGCTCCAGCTCCGATGTTGCTTACTCTCAAGCCGAGATCCTCACCAACGGACGCAAGAGCGTTTCGTAGGAGTGATCCGCGACGCTGCCAAGGTGCCTCCAGAACGTGCGCGATGAAGACGACGCGCGCCGCCTTTCGAGCGCAGAGGAGCGGTACGACGTCGGGCAGCAACTGCGAACTGGCGAACAAGGCGTCGCAGCGTCGTAATTCTGCGCGGCGCAGCAAGGCGGACGCTGCGCGACTCAGGAACGGGACGATGCGACCGCCGGTTGGCGGTTCGATACTCGGCATCGCGATGAACTCGACGCTTGGGAGTCGCTTCTTGACCTCGTCGCGAACGAACGCCGGTGCGAACACGACCACGTCGAGCGAGAGCTCCAGCCAGCGCTCGACAACTTCAAAGACGTGAACGTGTCCGCCCGCGTTTACGCCCTCCGAACGAACAAACGTATTCATTACTACGCCGACACGCAAGCGCGGGTTCGTTCTCATGCCGGCTCGAGCAGATTCGCCTGAATTCCGGCGTGCTCGGCATTCGCGCAAAAACGTCTTGGCACCAGCCGCACGAAGTTGCTTTTTCCTCTGTTTTGTACATCGCCGTTCCGGCAAATTTAATTCCCCCGTCCTTCACATCGAAGACCCGGTAGCGCACCGTTACGTAGGATCGGTCGCTCGTCCGGGGTGACGAAGAACGATTCGCCGAACTTTGTCTGCACGTTTGGGCGAGACTCGTGGCGCCTCCTATGTAGCGCCGTATCCAGCATCGACGGGCACACTCCGTCGTGCGGTTCGACCATCGGAACTTTTATCTCGGATTAGAATGGAGTGTACACGTGCTGCCACCGGCGTTCGATGAATAGCTTTTACGAAGATCGGCACACAGACATCCCGATTATCGACGCTCGTCTCGGCATAGTTGCGAAATTGGTCGACGGTATCAGGCCAGCAAGTCTGCTGGACCTCGCCTGTGGCCGCGGGGTCCTACTCGAAAAGCTCGCACAGATGCTTCCGTCGACGAAACTTACCGGCGCCGATATCTCGCCATCGAGCGTAGAACGGGTTCAGCGGCTCGGCTTCTCGGCAGAAGTTGCAGATATTTGCGGAGGTCTCCCATTCGACGACGAGCAGTTCGATTGCGTCGTTTTCGGTGAACTGATCGAACATCTCGTCGATCCTGACGCTGCACTGCAAGAAGTTTCTCGAATTTTGAAACGGCAGGGACACCTTGTTTTAACGACACCGAACCTAGCGAGCTGGTTCAACCGAATCCTGCTCGTTGCTGGAATACAGCCGATCGCGACCGAGACGAGCGTCCACGTCAATCTCGGGCGGCGGACGCGTTTCTTGGGTCAATGGCGACCGACTCAGGGTCACCTCAAACTGTTCACCCGAGATGCCCTTACTGATATGTTGAAAGGCAACGGCTTCCGCGTCGAGCGCATTCTGGGCGCACCTTTTGCTGAAAAGAACTTTGCCTCCGCGCTGGACAGCTTGCTTGCGAAGCGGCCGTCCCTGGCGAGTAATTTCGTGGTGCAAGCGACGAATGCGCGGACGTTGCGGATCGACTATCCGCGGGGGACAGGTTGGCACGAGTAATTACCGACCTCGAGCGGCGAAGGTCAAGGCCTCCAGTTCGATGCGTGCCGCCTCGTCCCACGAGAACGTCTGTGCCAGAGTTCGAGCATCTGCGCCCATGCGCCGCCGGAGATCGTCGTCGTCGAAAAGCCGGATTAACAGTTGCGCGAACGCGAACACGTCCCCGATCGGAGCGGCGAGCCTACCGCGAACGAAATCCCGCCGGAACGTCGGCAAGTCGTATGTTACGCAGGGCAATCCCTGCGACATCGCCTCGGCGAGTACGATCCCCCAGCCCTCTTCCTTACTTGGAAAGGCGAAAACGCGAGCTGAAGCGAGCAGTGCGATTTTGTCTGCATCAGAGAACCCGCCGAAGAAGCGAACCCGCTCTTCGATTCCGAGCGCGGTCGCTTCGCCGCGAAGCTCCGCGGCATATGTCGCGCTCGCATGGCCGGCAATGAGCAGAGTCGCAGTCGGGAAGCGCTCGATCACGATTTTCCACGCGCGAAGAAGATCGCCAATACCTTTCGAAGGTACGAGCCGTCCCAGATAAAGGGCGGAGACATCTGAGACCTTCGGTACAGCCTCGACTTGCGAAACGTGTTCGATGCCATGGCGCATCTGAAAGAATCGAACCGTTTCGGAGCTAATTCCGGTCGCTTGTACCGCCGCCGGATCGTTGGCGATGACGGCTCGCGCGAACCTGCGCACAAGCCAAAACGAAAGCTCCTGAAAGCTTAGGGAAACGACGTTTGCGATGAGGTTTCCGCCACGTTTTTTCACGCCGTGCAGTACGTGATGGATGCAAACCACAACATTGCGCGGTCGCGCAGCAAAAGCGGGCGCGAGATCGGGCAGGAAGTGCGAGGTCGCGAGAATCGCGTCGCACCGGCGCATCTCCGAAATCTTCGTGAGCCCCAGCAATGCTCGAAAAAGATTCCGGATTTGAGCGACGTTCGTGCGAAGATCGGTACTTGGCATCGGGACGAATCTCGTTTGAGGAAGCTCGCGCGACATCGTCGAGCGAGCTTCTTCGGGCGCGAAGATAACGACGTCGACGTTGCGCCAACGCTTCACAACCTCGATAAAGTGGACGTGCCCGCCTGCCTTTTCGCCGAAAACCGGCTCGAACGTGTTCGCCAAGACACCAATTCGCCTCATCGCGCGAGGCGGCGCAGTTTCGGCCAAACGGCGATGCCGAGCAATACCGCTTCCAGCAGCGTAGAAACCGCAATGACGATTCCCGCTCCGATCTGCGGAAAGAAGATCAGAGTAAACGACCGCGCCGTCGTTGCCGGCGCAATCGTCCAGCCGTTAAATATCCCGTCGACCTTACTCGCCGGGCCAAGATCGCTCCCTTGCACGTGCAGATGCCAGTCTCGCGTAAACGTCCTTCCAAATACCAACGTCTCGCGGTCGGTCATTGGCGGAAGATTACCTGATAGGGACCACGGCCACGTTTGAGACGCGTCCACCGGACGAGAGCGCGTCGGAATCCGCCGGCGCACCGGAGACGGGTGCCACGAAGCATCGCCGGAAACGCGCACGCTCGCAACGCTCGCAAGGCCGTCGACCTGTAGTGAAGCGGTCGTGGTCGGACGGTTAATGTGCCAGCGCCACCAAGCATATTCGCCATTGCGAGAGCGAGGCACGAGCGTTCCGGGGCGTCCGTCGAGGCGACAATTGCGACCTGCGGCCAAGACGTAAAGCGTCTCGTTCGTCGCTGCTGCGAGCGAGAGTGACAACGGCGCTCCAGAGAGCGTGAACACCGTATCGGAGGAGACGTTTGTGAGCTGCGGTGCAAACCACGCCCAGACGCGTGACGACACCCACTGCTTCCGGATGTCGTTCCCGATAAACGAACTTAGGAAGCCAACGTCGCGCCCCGAGGGTGATCCAGCGTCGGCCAAGATATACTGCAATGGATCACCATTTATGGAACGTTCGAGCATGACAGTCGCCCGCGCCGCTTGAAGGACGGCTCGAGACGCGAAACGCGTGCGCAGATCGGCTTGCCGTCGTTCGAATCCTTCGAACGTCGCGCCGACACCCGGCTCGAACGCCTCGGCTAACACCGAGACCCGTTGTTCTCGCCACGCGACGCTTGCGACGCCGAGGTCAGCAAGCACGCTACGTTGCTCGAACGCCGGCAGACGCGGATCGAGAATCCACTGGATGAAGAGTGGGGCATTTCCGTTCGTCGGGACGTCGTCGTCTAATCGCGCCGGGTCGTTTCCGCCCCATGAGAGGCCCGGCTTCGATAACGGTTCCTGCGCTGGCAGCGGCACGCGTAGGTGCGGAATGGCATACGCGGTTTCCGTCTCGCCGGCGACCGGCAAGACGGCCGGTACCAAACGGTCCAGACCGCCCGAGATGAACGGCAAAACAACGAGCGACGGAAGGAGCAGCGCGAGGAGAGCGAACCGCCGAGGGAGACGCGAGCACGCGTACCCGGCCAAGACGACGATGGCCAGCGCGTACAGAGCCATCACGTGGTAAAGCTCCCGGAAGATTGTGAAGTAGACATATCGCTGCAGCGCAAGATCGAAGAGCGGTGCGAGCGGGCCATGCCAGCCACTCGCAAAGAGCAACGCTGCGAGAGCGATCGCAAAGAAGATCCATGGTCCGCGGCGCGACCTCTGTAAAACGCCTCCGATTGCCAGCAAGACTAAAGCGTATTTGCCGACCTGATAGAGGGCCAGCAGAATCGGTGGTAGCGCCGCACGGTCGTATCCGCCGTATCCGCCCAGGAGGAATAGATCAAAAAACGGAGCGCTCATGTCGACTTCCCAGTCGCGCGTCGCATGGTACGTCGCGATATTGAAGTTACCCGGCGACGCGAAAGGGGCTAACACAGCGTTTGCATTGTGTATTAAGCCGACCGTAAGCACGACCGCAAGTCCCAGCCACGCCTTGGCGTTGCGCGCGTGTGCGACAACGATAGCGAACGCGACGAATGCATCGAACGCTAAAAACTGTATCTGCGTGGACGAAAACGCGTACAGGAGTGCGGCAATCGTGAAACTGCGCAAAGCATGAGGTTTCTCGGAGCAACCGCGCCAGACGAACGCCGTGAACCAAGGAAGCGCTGCGTATGCGGCGAGCCAAAAGAGCTGTCCTGCGACCGTCTTTTGAAACAGGATCGGGCTCAACGCATAGATCGAACCGAGAATGCGGACGACGGTGCGATCGTTTCGAACATTCAGCTCGTCGAAAAGCTTCGCCACGCCGAAAACGGCGCCAAGAAAAAGCGACGAGAACGCGATGAAAAGCACGGCTCGTGCCGGCAGCCCCGTCGCAGCTAAGCCGGCAAAGTAAGCGAAGACTAGATTGAACGTCGCTAGCTGCCCTGCGCTGCCGAGACCGTGCGGATTCCAGACCGATAGGCCGTACTCGATGAACCATCGGATCAACACATGTCGATCGGACGGCCAAAGCCAGTCATGGCGGAAACCCGGCGTACCACTTCGGAATGCGAAAGCGCCAGCGACCAAAATCGTGACCACCGACGGCAGTTCGGAGACGACGGGAAATCGAAAGGCTGCGGCGGCATTGGATCGCTCAGCGACGGCTGCAACAGTAGGAGTTCGAAAGTTGGTCCTCGCCGCGATGCCCCTCAGACGCCCCAAGCGAACGACGCGCCAGAATTCACAAGGGCTCTTTCTTGGGAAAACTGTGCTTTCCCGGCAAGGACAATGCTCGACCTCTCTGACATCCGGAGACTTAGAAACTATCGACGGATAGAAGCTTTTGCCGTCGATGGAAGAGACAGCGCGTAGACGTTCCCGGCGGCGTCGGCAACATAGACGCCGCTGCTCACGACGGCCGCCCCACCATTAATGAAGTCGCTCGTAGCGAAGGACCACAGCTTCGACCCGCTCGCGAGATCGATCGCGGTTACCATATTATCGAGGGTAGCGATGCCCATACCGTTAGCGATCGCGACGTAGCTGACGTTGGCATTCGCAGACGCAATCGTCCACTTGATATGGCCAAGTAAATCTAGCCCGTATAAGAGGCTTTGGCTCGCAGTCGCATCTCTGCGTCTCCGTACTGTGTAGAATTGTCGAGAAGCGGGCGAGAGGACTTGCTGATACCCGCCACTGACGACGATCGTGGAACCGTCGGTGGTCGGTGTCGCGAAGCCACCGTTCCCGTCGATAGCGTTAAGCACGACAGAGAAACGCTGAGCTCCCGACGCACGATCGACTGCATAGAAGATGCCGTTCTTGTTGATGAAATAGATCATCGAATTAGAGACGAGAGCACCACCACCCGTATCATCGTCGGCGAGCGAATTCAATTGGGCGAGGATGCTCCAATCGAGCGCGCCGCTCGCTGGATCGAGCGCGACGAGCCCGTTGGCGGTCGTTACCGGAGAGTCGCAGGTGTTCCCGGTACCGACGATGAGTCGCTGCCCGTCGTACGAAATCGGCGCCCAAACGGCTCCGCCGCGACCGCTATTCACGTCGACGTACCAATTCCAGATCGAACCTCCGCTCTGCTCGTCGAACGCTTGGACTCCGCCACGGAGGCACGTAGGAAGATCACCTCCGGCAATCGGTGTAAACACGCGGCCACCCGCGACGACGACTTCTCCACGAATCGAACCAAGGACCGGGGCTCTCCATCGGATCGCACCTGTCGTTAGTTCCAGCGCGTAGAGCGCCGACGGCGCCGGATAGAACTTGCCGTTAGCATCGGTCGTGAATAGATGCGTTCCGACGAAAACGAGACCGTCGGCGATCGTCGGTGTCATGCGCACCTGTCCGCCAAGGTTCGCAGTCCAGACCACCTTGCCGGTCTGACTGCTCAGCGCGTAGACGATCCCGGTATCGGCGGTACATACGATGATTAGGCCACCGTAGGCAAGTGGACTCGAATAGATGGCGTCGCCCGTGGAGAAGCTCCATTTCAACGCGAGTTGGTTGACGTTTGATGCGGAAAGACCGGACTGCGATTCCAATCCCGTTCGGAGTTGGTCATGAGCATAGGTCGTCCAGTCGTCGCCAACGATTCCGGCGACCGAAGGATTCGAACCCGGAGTTGTGGGCACGTTGCCCGGGACGCCCGGTGGACCGGGCACGTTGTTCGAGACGCCCGGACTCGAAGTCCCGGCGGAGGAGCCGCAACTGGTCGTACTGCAGACCGCCATCAAGAGGATCGTTGCAAGCACGAACGATCGGGGGGCACGTCGACCACGCATACTAGTGCGCGGTTATGTCAGTAGCGCCCCGGCACCTCGGCGACCATTCCGCATTCTCATTATTCTCTAACAACCTCACCGGCTCGACGCGGACGTCGCGCGACGCAGATGAGGCCGTCGCACCACTCGAGTTCTAGAAGCGAACAGAGAATGACGCGCGGCAGGAGCCCAACGAGACGCTTCGCGTCGAACAGGTAGAAGGAGCGCCAGATGTCGACTTCTCCGAATTCCAAACGGAAGATCGCGTAGAGGTCGTACCACGGGTACCCTTGGCGATGCGTGAAATCACGGGCGATCCCGCCAGGCGCCAGGGGGTTCGGCGTACTCAGAACGAATGCCGCGTCGCTGTTGAGCTTCGGCGCGATTTGCAGCAAGACGTCAACATAGAGTTCGTCCGCCGTCATGTGCTCGATAACCTCGGAAGCGATGACCAAATCGATTCCAGCCGGCACAGCGCGCAGTGAGTCGAGGCGCGTATACAGTCCGGATGTCGTCGGGTCGCGATCGAAAGCGTAGTACCGGGCAATGCGGTGCCCGTGCCGAGCGAGGAGTCCTGCGGCGAACTCTCCGCGCCCCGGCCCGATCTCGAGAATGGTCAGAGGACGCGTTGCCGCGATGAGAATCGCTTCGACTTGGCGCATTATCGGAGATCGATCCTCAAAACGAAAGGGCCCGACTCTTTTTTTTGCGGGACCTTTTCCGAACGCGACTGAGGGGAAGGTCAATTGCGGTCGCGGACCGGCAAAGACGCTCATCTCGTTCGCTTTATAGCGAACCAGCGTCTCGCGCCGAAAAGCCATAATCTCGTGGTAGCGACCCGCCAGCTCCGGCGCAGGCGATGGTTTTATTGGCCCGCCGGCCTCGGTACGATCGTTATCTGGCGCGGCATCAGATTCTACAGCGTCGCGTTCCATCAGACGGCATCAATATATACGCCAAAAATAGGCCTCTCCGGGTCGTTGTCGGAAGGGCAGTGCGGGGTGTTCTCTTGTCTCTCGCCTTTGCGGCGATCTGCAGTCTCGTGATCGACGTATCTCAAGCCGACCGCCGTTCGCCGTCACGCAACGCGACCCTGGCGACGACCACGCGCCGGACTGCATCTTATCCGGCGTACGACATCGATCGAAGGAAGCGCGGTTTTGAAGGGCGCCGCGGCGACATCGCGCAAGGGTGGCGCGATGAGCGACAAGACTTGGCTCGTAACGGGCGGGCTCGGCTTCATCGGCTCCAGCTTCATTCGTCTCGTCCTCGGCGAACGTCCGGATGTTCACGTAATCAATTTCGATGCGGTGACCTACGCGGCGAACGAAGCAAACGTAGCCGATATTGCGCGAGATCACCGCTATCGTTTCATACGTGGGAACATCTGCGAGCCTAAAGCCGTCAAGAAGGCGATCGGCGATGGAGTCGACGCCATCATCAACTTTGCCGCCGAAACGCACGTCGACCGCTCGATCATGGAACCCGAAGCGTTTCTGCGAACCGACATTCTCGGGACGCATGTGTTGCTCGAAGCGGTTCGCAAGCTGCGTATTCCGCGCTTCTTACAAGTATCGACGGACGAGGTATACGGCCACGTTCCGAGCGGAACATCGCGCGAGCGTGACGCGATCGCACCGCGTTCACCATACGCTGCAAGCAAAGCCGGAGGCGACTTGCAAGTCCTTGCTTATGCCGCGACCTACGGCGCCCCAGTCGTGGTTACTCGAGGTTCGAACACGTACGGGCCGTATCAGTATCCCGAAAAACTCATTCCGCTGTTCGTTACGAATCTCATCGACGATCAGCCCGTCCCACTGTACGGCGACGGGGAGCAAGTCCGCGACTGGCTGCATGTCGAGGACCATGCGCGCGGTATCCTTCACGTCCTCGAGCGCGGAACGCTCGGCGAGATCTACAATCTGGGCGGCGGCAATTTGCGGACGAACCTGCACGTTGCGGAGCGGCTCGTCCAACTGTGTGGGCGGCGGCGCGAGACGCACGTTAGGCACGTCTTCGATCGGCCCGGGCACGACCGCCGGTATGCGATCGCTTGCGATAAAGCGCGCGATCTGGGGTGGGCTTCCAGCACGGACTTCGAGGAGGGGCTCGCTTCGACCGTACGCTGGTATCGCGAGAACGAAGCGTGGTGGAGGGCGATTAAAAGCGGTACGTTCGCCGAATACTACGAGCGTCAATATGCCGCGCGAGGAGTACAGTGAAAGGCATCATCTTAGCAGGCGGACTTGGCTCGCGTCTTCGTCCGCTGACGAAGGTGACCAACAAGCATCTCCTTCCTGTGTACGACAAGCCGATGATCTATTTTCCATTAGAATCGCTATGCAAGGCAGGGATTACCGAAATCATGATCGTGACCGGCGGAAGTTCTGCCGGCGATTTCTTGCGGCTGTTGGGAAACGGAAACGATTTCGGATTGCAGCACCTCAACTACACGTACCAAGAGGGTGAAGGCGGTATCGCCGACGCGCTCCGCCTCTGCAAACACTTCGCTGGGGACGGTAGTATTTGCGTCGTGCTCGGCGATAACATCATGCAGAACGACATCAGACCGTACGTCGACCGATTCGAGCGGCAGGGTGAAGGCGCTCGCATTCTCCTGAAGGAGGTCCCCGATCCCGAGCGCTTCGGCGTGCCCGTTATCGACGGTGACCGCATCGTAAGAATCGAGGAGAAGCCGGCCCTTCCGCAGAGCCGCTACGCCGTCACGGGTGTCTATTTCTACGATGCGCGAGTCTTCGAATACATCGGACGACTCAGGCCGTCGGCTCGCAATGAGCTGGAAATCACCGACGTCAACAACGCTTATATCGACGCCGGAAACTTGCACTTCGACGTTCTGGAGGGTTGGTGGACGGATGCCGGCCAGTTCGAGAGCCTTCATCTCGCGGCAAATCTCGTCGCAGCGGAACGCGGACGTTCGGAGTTACTCGCGCATCGCACGTAACGATCCGCGAACCCCGTGGCCGTCGCTGACCCAGACGTGCGCCGCTAGGCGTATGGTTTGCGAAGGCGACCGTGCCGCACAGCGTTCGAGGCATGTACGCGATGGCCAATAGTTGGGCGGCGGTTAAAGACACTGCACTGCGTCGAGGCTTCGGCATCGTGCAGCGAGCACTCCGACGCGCGAATTTCGATCTTCGTTGGGTTCCGTTGCCCGAAGAACCGATCCCCGATCGTGAATACTATCGACCACAGTTTTCACCATGGCTTCAACCAGAGTGGCAACGCGAGTTGCGCGCCGGCGACCTTCACTCCCTCGTGACCTTGGATCGTAAGTACGTTCTTTACTCGACGCTCAAGCAAGCTCTGCTAAACGTCGCGGGCGACGTGGCCGAGTGCGGTGTCTATAAAGGAGGCACCGCGTACATCATGGCCGAGCTGATCGACACGCTCGCGCCCGACCGTCGCCTGTTTCTTTTCGATACGTTCGACGGAATGCCTGAAACCGACCGGGCGCACGACCGGCATGTTGCCGGTCAGTTTAACCTAACTTCCCTCGACGCGGTGCGTCGCTACTTGGGTGCCTTCGATAACGTACAGTTCGCCCCGGGCTTTATACCGGATACCTTAGCGGCGTTCGAGGACCGGCACTTCAGTTTCGTGCACATCGACCTGGACATCTATCAGGCGATACTGGCTGCTTCCCAGTTCTTCTTCGACCGCGTAGCGCCCGGTGGTTTCATCGTCTATGACGACTATGGGTTTGCGAGTTGCCCTGGAGCGCGTCGCGCCGTCGACGAGTTCTATGCCGAAAAGCGATTGTCTCCGCTCGTCCTATCGACAGGGCAGTGTGTTGTGTTCAAGGGCCACGAGGACGGTCAACGGCGTGCGAGCGCGTAAATTCCCCACCCGACCAAGTTTCGCATACCGGCGCCGTAAAGTAGCGAACTCGTTCCGCCCGGAACGAAGGGGATGATGCCGACTACGGCCATGGCAACGTACAATGGCATACCAACGAACCCGAGTTCGCGCACCGCCCCGCTGTTCTCGACGACCAACCCCGATGCACGCAACGCGTCGCCGAGACTTCTCGTGCTCATCGGATCGCCCAGATGCGTCGGGTCGTCATGGTAACGGATCGTTCCACCATGGTCGCTCGCGACCCACTGAGGGCGACCCGCAAAACGCGCCATCGGGCCGGGCGTTTCGACGTACAGAAGCCCCGACGGGCGCAGAACACGACGGATCTCCGAGAGAACGTTGCGCTTGTCCGCGAGGTGCTCGATAACGTGAGAAAAATACACGCCATCGAACCACGCATCTGCAAATGGAAAACGGTCCGTTTCGAGATTGCAGGCTAGCCGGCGGTAGGCTTTGTTCCGTTTCGGCGTCGCGGACGGCGTCAGCGTACCGTAGATCGTCCCATCGTCATACAAGTCGATCCCGATGATTTCGACGTCGGGACGGCGCTTTCCAACGTAACGGTCGATACGAACGAAATCGCCGCATCCGACGTCCAGAATTCGTCCGTTTTTGCGTAGAGCGTATGCAAATCTGGCTTGCGGCTGAACGAGTTCGATTGGGCGTACCATCAACCCCATGGCTTTCGTTGCAGTGTTCCTGCGCGGCTCGGACGCCCGTTAGGACATCGTCGGTTCGCCATCATGGGCGGCTCTATAGCGCTTTTCAATTGCGTTTCCTGCGTTGGCAGCGGAGCCTCACAGCGCACAGCCTAACAAGCGGCTGGCTCACCGTCAGGCACCGATAAGCGACAGAAACCGTGCTTCGACGTCGACTACTTTCGTATCGCGATGCAGGCAGGCGTAGCCGATGTCGAGCGCACAATCCGTATTGAGCAGGCGCGGGTCGAAACACGGCGGGCAATGCGACGGTCGAAACGCCACGGCGTGTTCGCCGAACGGGCCATGCTGCACCGGGGTCGGCCCGAAGATTGCGAGAACGGGCGTACCAACTCCGGCCGCAAGGTGCGCAATCCCGCTATCGTTCGCAATAACGCCACCGCAGGCAGCAAGAAAACGGGCGACCTCGGTCAACTCGCCCTCGACGATACCCTCGGCATGAGACGCTTCGGCGACTCGTTTTGTGACGTCGCGTTCGCTTGGCCCCGATACGAGCCACACGCGCAAGCCGCGGGCGCGGAGTCGCTGTATCAAGTTCACAAAATTCTCACCGCTCCAGCGGCGCCGATCCAAGCCATCGTGTGCGGTCGTTCCGACGTGGACGGCGATCCGATCGACATTGCGATCCCCACCGTCTCGCCACGCAGGGGGAACGACGTACGCCGTTGGCCGGTACACTTCAATCCCCGCCGCCGCAAGCAAATCCATGTTCCGCAAAACGTTATGTTCGGCCGATATCTCGACAAGATTCGTCTCGAGCCACAGTGCGTTCGTGAACGTCGGATCGAAATAGCGATGCGCGTACCGTTTCTTCGCTCCAACGAGCGCAGCGAGAACGTGGTATTCCGGGCGAGCCGCGGGGTACATCAGAAAACTGGCGTCATACCGTCGAAAGCCTGCGTTCTTAACGAGCGCCATGGCGAACGCACGGGCCCCCAGTTCCCAAAATGGAAGGTGGATGACGCGATCGACGTAGCCATCGAGCGCGCTGAAGAGCTGGAGCGGACCGCTGCGCAAGACCGCGACCTCGACGATTGAATGCCGGTCCCAAGTCTTTAACGCTTTTACGACGGGCGTTGCCTCGAGTGCGTCGCCGAGCCCTTGCGGTGCGATGACGAGAAATTTCATAATCGATGATAACCGTTGCCGCTAGCGTTCAAGCCCCCGATACGGGCGCCTTTACGAGGTCGCCGCTCATTCTCGTCCTTAAACACTCCACCTTGGTGTCGACAATGCGCGGGATTCCGCACCTGAAGATACGGCGCCGCTAGCATAGAAGACCGCAGCGGGGAACTCGAAGAACCGCACCCGAACCTCGCCGCGTGGAAACACGGGAAAGCAAGCCACCCGTTGAACCGGACACGCGCGCGCCAGATTTGCGGCACCCCGTCTGCTTCGCTTGTGGTTCGACGAAACTCAACTCGATCGACGACATCACTGATTACCACGCATCTACGCAGCGCACGTACGCCTTGGACGTGTGCCGAAGTTGCGGTAGCGCGCGACTGCGCGAGCTCTTATCCGCTGCAGAGTTGGAGCGGCTGTACCCGCCCACATTTTACTCCTACGATACAACGGAACGACGCAGCTCTCTAACTGCGCTCGCCGACCGCGTGCGCTACAACCGCCATCGATTTCGCCCTCGCTTTTCTCGACTGCTCGAGATTGGCGGTGGCTGCGGCGAGTTTCTGGCAACCATCAAGAACCGAGGGGAAGTGGTCGGCCTCGAGCGTTCGACCGCCGCGCGAGAGAAGGCCAAGCAACTCGGAGTCGACGTTCGCGTTGGCGATGCCGCCGACCGCAGCCTCTTCGAATCCGAAAGCTTCGATTACGCATATCTCAGCCACTCGCTCGAGCACCTCGATGATCCGGCCGCGGCCATTTTTTCTCTCCGACATTGGCTTACGCGGAACGGTCGGATTTTCATCGCGGTCCCGAATTATGCCGGACTTCTGCCGCGGCTATTTCGTAAATCGTGGTATAACCTCGCTCTCCCGCTACACGTGAGCCAATTCACGCGGCGTGGCCTCTGCCAGCTGCTCGAACGCCACGGGTTCGTCGTCGACCGTGTGGCGTACAATAGCGACCCGATCAGCATTCCGATGACGATCGGCTTCGCAACGGGCCTGCAGGTCCGTTCTATCGACAGATCGTTGCAGCGTCTCATTACCGCCGTGGCCCTGCTATGCGTTCCACTGTCGCGACTGCTAGATCTAATGGCGATCGGCGACTGCATCGAAGTTCACGCACACAAAAAAGAAGGCTAGCACGCTTCGACCTCAGCTCTTCTTCGCTTCACGCGAGCGTGGTTTGATAGGTCCTCGTCCGCCAGATTTCGAAGGAAAGGCGTATGTTGTTGCGTCGCTTCGAATGGGACGTTGCGTGGCGAGCCGGCTGTTGCGGGGGCGTTGCCCTGATGCTCGCGGCAAGCGGCTGCGGCGGCTCGGATTCGGGTTCGCCGATTGCACCACCGCCTTCGGTGCGACCACAAATTTTTGTTGGCTCGGCAACGTTCAACAAAGGCTCGAACGCCGATACATACGCTCTTAACGTCTTCGCAGCAGGTGCGTCAGGGAATGCCGCGCCGATCGTCTCGCGCACGTACCCTCAAGTCCTGCGACCATTTTCTCCGGACGCGAGCGGTGCGTATTGGCTCGTCGATTTCGCAACAAACGACAATCAGGCGACGCAGCCTTGCGCGTATCCGTCGGGGGTGAGCCACTACGACGCGCTGGGACATAACCTCGCGAAGGTCCTCGTGAAGCCGTGCCAGACGGCGACCGCCGCAACTGTCGGCAATAACGGGAACCTCTTCGTTGCAAACGGTGGGGACGTAATCCAGAACGAACTCGAAGTGCTCCCGTGCTCGCTTCAGGATTCCACGGCGGAGATCGACGAGTACGGTGCCACGGCGATGGGCCAAGCTTCCGCACTGAAGACCATCAACGTACCTTCGACGTACGGCATTTGCGAGGCACCGTCAATTGCCACCGACTCTCGGGGAAACATTTGGCTCGGGGAACGTGAGTTTACGGCAGCATCAAACACCGGCTTCCCCGCACCGACCGTCGACAAGGTTATCGAGTTCGCCGCGACCGCAAGCGGAATGGCCAATCCTATTCGAACGATCGCCCTCCCCGCGCAAACCACCGTCGGCGATATCGCGACCGACGCGTCGGACAATCTATACCTGCTCGAAAATACGACGCTATACCGTGCACCCGCCGGCGGGGGCCCACCGACGCCGATTTTGAGCGGCGTATCCGTCAATCACTTCGCAATCGGAGACGGGGGGCACATCATCGCCGAGGTTCCGGTCGGAAGCCAAGTCTCGCTCGAAGAGTTCGTTCCGGGGAATCGGCAGGCGAATCGTGTCATCTCCGGGACCGCGACGCAACTCAACCTTGGAGGCCCGCTGGCGGTCCTTCCGTAGAGCGCGCCGTGCGTTGCCTGAATCAGCAGCGGATTCCGGTAGTCCCTACTCGATGACCGCTACCTCAGGAAACGGAACAATGAATCCAACTTCACTACCGCCCGCGGCACGCACTTTATCGATGAGCTCATCCTTATAGTTCCACGCCGTCAACAAGAAGTAATCGGGGGGGGTTTTCAACAGCTCTTGCTCCGCGACGATCGCGATCCCAGTGCCCGGGATGAAGCGCCCCTGCTTAATGGCTGTCGAGTCCGCGCAGAAGGGGATATCGCGCGCGGTCAGTTTACACGCATTGAGCAGGGTCGCGGCTTTCGCAGTGGCCCCGTACGCTGAAATCGTCTTGCCCCTGGCTCGGATCGAGTCGATCGTCGAACGCAAATGCCAGCGCAGTTCGTTTACGCGTCGCACAAATGTCTCTAATGAAGCGGCGTTCAACAGCACCTCCTCTCGCCGAGCAAACGCATCGACAGCCGTTGCTGTTTCCCAACTCGATCCTTCTCGCGCCGCGACGCAAACAATCGATCCACCGTGGATATCCCGCAAGTCGACGTCGATCACGCGAAGTCCGTTCCTGCGCAGCATCGCATCCAAGGACGACAAAGAGTAGTAAAACATGTGTTCGTGATAAATCTGATCGAATTCGACGTCCTCGATCATTTTTCCGGCATAATTGTTCTCGATGACGAAGATACCGTCGCTCGACAACAACGCATCGACGCCTTGAAGCATGCGCTGCGGCCACTCATTATGCGCGAGGCAATGCCGAGCAACGATCACCGATTTCTTTCCGAACTCGCTTTCGATTCGCGACGCACTCGCAGCGTCGAAAAAATCGCAAACCGTGGGAATACCGCCCTCCATGGCCATCTCGACGACGTTTTGTGCCGGGTCGACGCCCAGTGCACTAGAGACGAGCGGCATGAGGCGTTTCAAAAACGCACCGCGATTGCTTCCGATTTCGAGAATGCTGCTTCCTCGGTCGACATAGCCCTTGTCGAAGAGGAACTCGATAAGCCAATCGTAGTGGCGTTCGAGCATCCGAGAATCCGGCGTGACATAGAAGTAGTGAGAGTACAGAATATCGGCGCCGAGGCACACCGGCAGCTGGAGATTCGAACACGTCTCGCAAACTTTCAAACTTAACGGGAAAAGTTGTTCTTGCGAGTCAGCGCGTTCGACGAGCCAATTCGCCGGCGGCATCGAACCGAGGTCGAGGAGTAGCCGAGTTCCTGCACCGCAAATCCGACAATCCACGCGGACTCCATTTCATTCGGGCCAGTCATGGCTCAAAACGAGCAATACTGCGTGACAAACACGAGAGATGCCTTGCACAAATTGGTTCGACGTACACCGGTTCTCAGGGTGCGCCCTGACTCTTCTGGATAAAATATCGGAAGCTGGGCCACCCTGCGCCAACCTCATCCGTCGACTCGACGAGCAAAATCTCAGCATTACGTTGACGTACGAGTTCCTCGATCTCCGTTCGATCGATGCCGTAGATTCGTAGAGCAACGCGATCGAAAATCGGCATCGCATCGCGCCGGGCTTTCGAGATGTTCCTATAACGCACGCGCCGATATAGCTTAAACAACGATCGCGGTATGAGCGGGTAGAGGACCGGAACGAAGATTGTCGTGAGGCGTCGATTGATCGCCGTAGGTGCTTTGGACGGTATTTGAAAAGCGGCGGCTCCGCCTGGCGCAAGAATCCGTAAAAACTCCGAAATATATCGGCGGCTGTGCTCCGATGGTATATGTTGCAACACCAACGTTGAAAACACGAAACCTGCGCACCCCGTCGCTAGAAAAGCAAGATCGTCGGTATCGTTGGCTACGAATTCACACCGATGGTCTTCGTCGTACTTTCTTGCCAATTGAACCATCGAGGGCGATACGTCGATTCCAATTGTTCGCGGAAAGCGCCCCGCGATCGCCTGAGTCAGCCGTCCGATGCCGCAGCCGAAGTCGACCGCCGCGAGTTGGGGCATTGCAACTCCGAATTCATCGAGCTTCGCGAATACGTGCGCAATTTCGGACGCGCCGCTGGCAAAGAACTGTTCCAACTCGTGGGTCGCCGTTAAGTCGCTATCCGTACTCAGAATCGCCCACGTGGGATTGAACCGCGCTAGCGATTCCCAAGCCGATTGCAAGGCGACCAACTTCACGCGTGGTGTCCTTTCGTACTGCCGCTAGTTCGGACCGATTTTCTCACTTTCCGTACGAATCCAGTCTTCGCGCTACGAGAGTCAGACGGTGCTGTCATCTTCTTCATGTTTGCAAGTAGCTACCTAATAGATCGACGCGAAGCGGCGCTGCTCGGCGTGGAACTCCTCGAGCAACGTCATCCAGCGGATATTGTATTGCCGAGGGTCGAGGTAGTCGTCGATGCGGTCGAGAGGCAAACGCGTCAGCATATGCTGGATAGACTCAAGTACCGTCCGCGACGGCGTAAATCCGAGCGTTGTACTAAGCTTCGCGTTGCTCATGCGGTAGTTGCGCACGAGCGTCGGAAGCGGCGCCTCTTTGAGCTCGACGCGGATCGGCGGGTCGAGCAGCCCGAGAGAACCCGCGACCAGCATCGCGAGCTGGCGGATTTGGTAGTTTTCCTCGAGAACGTTGAAGATCTGACCGCGAATGGTCTCGGCCGGCGCTGCGAGGGCCATGACGTGCACTGCGGCGACGTCCTCGACATCGACGAGCGGACGCCACATCCAGCCGCCGCCATGCAGGTAAAGCCGCCGCAAGACGATCGCGTCCTTGAGAAACGTATTGACGACCAGATCGAAGCGCATCCGGGGACTGTAGCCGTAAAGGGTACCCTGCCGAAAGATTACCGGCGCGAAAGCAGCGCCCGCGGCGCTCAACACGACGTCTTCCGCGTACTTCTTCGAGACGGAGTAGGCGCCGCGCGGTGCGACGGGCATCGTCTCGTCGCACATGATGGGCGAGCGCGCGAGTTCCTGTGACGACGTTTCACTATCATAGATCGAGGCACTCGAGGCGAAGGTGAAGCGACGAATGCCATGCGCCACGCAGGCGGCGACGAGGCGTTCCGTGCCAGCCGCGTTCATCTGCCAGTTCGCTTCGGTGTTGTATTCGGCTGTTGGATCATTCGAGAGGCCTGCGAGGTGACAGACCGCGTCGATCCCGGCAAGCCAGGCATCGTCGAAGGCGCGAATATCGCCTTGTACGATCTCGACGTCGAGCCCCACGAGCGGCTTACGGCCCCAAAACAGCCGGTCGAGCACCACGACGGCGTGCCCCGCCTCGAGCAGCTGCCGGCACAATACGGCACCGATGTAACCGCCGCCGCCGGTCACCAAAACGCGCATCGTTCGCTCTTAGCCGCCGCTCACTCCCGTTCCGTCGTGCGCGATTGGGGCCGCCGCTGTCTGCGCAGGGAGTTCCAGACGGTGACGCGATGATTGCTGCGAAAGAAAGCGCAATGCCGGCGCGACCAGCGCGTGGTTGATATTGAAAGTGCACGACGTGCCGGCCCCGCGGAACCGCGCGGCCCTGGAGACGCCATCGGCGCGAATGAGCCGGGCGACCGACCCGTCCACATCAACCGCCTAGTCGGGCGTGTACGTTGCAGTCGAAACGACGAGACAAGCGTTTCCGCACGTCACGACGACGTCTCGCCGCCCCGGCGCATCGCGGATTAAGAGTAGCGCTCCCGCGCGCGAGGGCCGGCTGCTGACGTCCGGGTGGCGCTCGTCAATGCGTCGCGCCGATAGAATCCTCTTGAGTTGATACGCGATCGCCATGATTTGCTTCCACGAGAGTAAAACAGCCCCGATATGAGCTTACAGCCACGCGGTTTTACGGTGTTCGCCTCCGCGCTTGCTGTTGCCGCCTCGATTACGCTCGCAGGATGCGGCGGCTCGCAAAGGTCCGTCGGAGCGCTTCCCGCCACCTCGGCTACATCTTCAGCGACGACAATCCCCAGCGTGGTTGGCGCGGCGTTAGTCGACGATTGGACGACTTACGCGCACGACCAGCTGCGGACCGGCTATCAACCTCAAGCCACCGGCATCTCAGCCTCCAACGTGGCCGGCCTGAAGCCGCGCTGGCTGGTGAACCTTGGCGAGCCGGTCAAAGCAAGTCCACTCGTTGCAAACGGCGTCGTTTACGTCGCCGGGCAATTAGGGACGGTGCGTGCCCTCGATGTTGCCTCCGGCAAAACACTTTGGACAACTAACATCGGTGGCGATGTCCAAATGACGCCCACTCTCGCCGATGGATTAGTTTTCGTCGGCACGCACTCCGCGCCGTTCAAATTTCTGGCACTTGATGCATCAGCCGGCACGACGCACTGGAGCGTGAGTCTCCGGGGAGCCATTCGTGGAGAGCCAGTTGTCCTCAACGGCATCGTATACGTAGGGGACGCTTCCGGAGATCCGCCAACATGCAATCAAGGCGGCATACACGGTTTCGGAGAGACCACCGGCGCCTCGGTTTTGACATGGTACGATGATCCAAAACCAAATGATGGCGGAGCAGTATGGTCGCCAATCAGTACAGATGGGCAGGCGCTCTATTTTGGCACCGGTAACACCTGCTCTCCGGGTGCTACGTATGGCAACTCCGAAGTAAAACTCGGCCCCACCGGTTCCGTTGCGTGGGCGTTCAATGCGGCTAACGTCCTTGAGGATAACGACGTTGGTAGCGGTTCTATGCTTCTCGGAAACGATGTAGTCGCAACGGACAAAAACGGAACCATCTACGACTTCGATCGGCTGTCGGGATCCATCGTCTGGCAGACGAAGATCGGCTTTTTGGACGGATACGGCCCGATCGGAAGCGCGTCAAGCGATGGTCAGATCATTATCGATGACGGTGGCTACATCAGCAGTCCCCTTCTGCAACCGCGAAACCCGGGCGCGTACATCTACGGCATCAGCCGCTCGGGTAACGTCCTCTGGAAGAACCAGATCAACGATGAAGTTCGGGGAAATATTCCGATCAATAACGGGGTTGCCTACGGGGGCATAGATGGCGCGCTCGTCGCGCTCGATATCCGAAGTGGTGCCAAGCTATGGTCGTATCCTCTCGGTAACGCGACCGTGGCGTCCCCCGCGATCGTTCCGAGCGGACTTTATTACGCCGATCAAGGTGGCAATGTTTACGCATTCAGTCTGCCGGGAGGAACCACGACGGACGTTCGTCGTCGTGCCGAATGGTCCGCAAGTTCATCCGAAACGACTCACCGTAATTGACGCAGCCGTGGCCGCCGCAGAAACATCCAGGCGATGAACGCGACTATGGATACGCAAGACAAGGCGATACCGGAACGACCGGCGCTCGGTCGATATTGAAAACGTACGACATGCCGCCCCCTCGGGACGGCGACGCTCTGGAGAACGCCGTCGGCCCGAATGAGCCGAGCTGGAGACCCGTCCACCTTTACCGCCCAGTCGGTCGTGTAGGTTGCGCTCGAGACGACGAGGCAACTGTTCTGGCAGGTCACGGCGACGTCTCGTCGCTCCGGCTCATCGCGAATGACCGAAAAACTTCCCGCGGCCGGCGCGGTCGAAACCCTTGCGGTAGCGCTCGTAAATGCATTTCGTCGATAGTCGATGCCGCGAAGTCCTTCGCGAAGCGCCGCGAGGGCGACGTCGCTCGTTACGTCGATGGACGTCGGAATCGCTCGCGCGATCCAAACGGCAGGCATGCTATGCAGATTTTCAAAAACCGCCGTGCCGTCGATGTCGGCAATATGCTTGAAGCGGCGAGCATCGGCAAAGTAGGGCGCCTCGTTCGAGAACGGGTATGCTCGCGCCGCGGTCGTGTCGATGAGCGATATCTTGCGGACGTTGAGTGCCGCGTGCGGGTCGACCATTCGAAACTCGACTGAAGCAATATCCCCGGGCAATCGGAGCGGCACGACGCACTCGTACCAGCTGTTTAAACCGTCGCGCTCGTAAAGTTTTGCCCGTCGATGGCGAACCACCGCGAGCACGTCAGGACGATCGTAGGCGAACTCCGCCGTCTCGACCCCCGCTCGTAGCGGCAACGATTGCGTCACTCCCGCTGCGCTGCGAACCGTCAGGATCGCTACCGTTCGATTCTGCGTCACGTCGACGGACGCACCGAGCGCCGTTATCAACGCGATGCGATCTGCATGCCGCGGTCGTGCGAGACCGAAGATCGCCTCGCGCGGCGCTTCGAGGCGCCCCGCAGAAAGGAAAACCCCAAGGTCACTCGGACTAAATCGTGCCGTGGCGTTGAGAGGACTCTCCGACTGCGCGGGCACTGCGACATACCGGACCGCTGCAAGGTCCATCATCGGTGCCGTGACGTCGAGCAATCGACCGTCTTGGCCCGTCTGCAACATGACGTGAACGTTCGCAAATTGGAGCGGCGTATAACCTCCAATCTCCGGGACCCCCCATATCGTCGGCAGGTTCGGCTCCAACTCACTCGTGCGATCGTCGCCTGCCGTATACACGCGCTGGCCAGGTTCGCGAGGCAATCGCTCGAGGAGCCGGACATACGCGGGTTTCGTGAGTATGCTTGCCGGCGGAGCATCGCGCCAGTAGGCAGTTGCAGCGAATGGCCAACTTCCGGCGACGACCGCGGCACATGCGAGAGTCGCTCGAAACAACGGGGCCCGTGGCATCATGGCTGCTGCGAACAAGAGAGCAAACTGTGCCACGAAGATGGCCGCGAAGATGGCAATCGCCGGTTCATGAACGAAGCGGGCATCTTGCGATGCGACGTCTCGCGTCGCGACGGCGCCGAGCACGGCAATCACGATTAGTACTCCGACGAGCACGAGCCGCGAATCCGTCTTGCGCGCGATTGCCGACACCCCGAGGCCAGCCAAGACGGACAGCCCCAACGTGAATTCGAAAGCATGGCGCCCAGGGAGCCGAAAGAGATTGAAGCCCGGTAACGCAAATGTCCAAGACGCAAAGGGCAACGCGCTGCCGAACGCAAGCGCCAAGGCGACGCAAGTGACGATGATCCAAAAGATAGCGATTCGCCTACGGCCGGCAAATGGCGCTAGCGCTGCAAGCGCGAGCGCGCCGACACCGGCGTAGCACGTCGCCTCCGTAAAGGCGCCGACTTCCGCCGGCACGACTGCGCCGCCATAGATCGCTTGCGCGCCGCCGCCCGCGGCAAATGGATAAACGAGCATTCGGGCGAGATGTTCGGGCGGTATCGAGTCAGCGACGAACGAGCGAAAGTCTAAGCCGGATCGAACGCTCACGGTACCCTGCGCGATCGCTGGAAGCCACGCGACCGCAGCCGCTGCAACGCCGAGGACAATTGCGGCACCACCTTCCAGATACACACGTAACGTCACCCGGGAAGATCGGCGCTCACATCCGATCCATAGCAGGTAGCCGAGCAGCAACACGACCGTAAAAGCTGCGACTTGCGGCTGTCCGGATGCCAAGCAAAGGGCTTCGGCGAGCGCCATTGTGGCGAGCCAGCGCCCGCGATTGAATCGCAAATACGAATCGAGCGACCAAAGAGCCACGCATGACCAAGCTGCGGGTTGAACGATCATCGGCTGACCGGCGTGTGCGATCAGAAAACCACCGAGAGCAAAGGCGACCGCACTAGCAACACCTGCAACGGCGACGCCGGTAACGCTTCGAACGTAACCGTACGTCGCCCAAGCTGCGATCGCGTAGCCCGCGATGATAAAGACGTTGAAGCCGCTCGGCACGTAGCGCAACAGACGCAACGGATACCAATAGGCCTTATTCGGGTCGGCGTAGGTGGGAAAGCCCATCAGCATCGCCGGCTGCCAGCGTTCGTTGGGAGCGAAGAACGCGGGTACGGATTCGATCAACCCGTCTCCGATGGCCAGGATGCGGCCGTGGCCGAGCGCCGGCCAGAAGAGCAGGATAGCAAGGCATAAAGCAACGACAACTGGGACCGCAATGCCGGCGACACGTTTGCATCGGTCGGCACGCCACTGCAAACGCATTGCAAAAACTTTAGTCACCTTCGATGAACGTTCCCTCGCCGGCAAGCGCCCGCGCGAGCGCATCCCTTCCGCCTCCGCTGATTAACGCGCTGCGGGCTCCGCGTGCGAGCGCGTCGAGGGCACTCTCCATCTTCGGGCGCATGCCACCATCGAACGTCCCGTCGGCGAGATATGCGAGCGCCTCGGCGGCCGTCAGGCGCGCAACGCCTGTCGTCGGGTCGTCCGCGATACGTCGCACACGCGTTACGTTCGTGATGACGACGAAGGCGTCTGCGCGTAGTGCCCCCGCGATTGCCCCGGCCGCCGTGTCCGCGTTGATGTTGAGCACTTGCGCCATATCGGCCGTTACCCCGAGCGGCGCGACGACCGGCACGATCTGTGCGGCCAGCAGCGCTCGAAGCAGTTCCGGCCGTACATCCTCGACCTCTCCGACGAAACCGAGCGAAACGCCGCCGACCGGCGCCGCGACGCGAGCGATAAGCGTCGAGGCGTCCTGCCCGCTGATACCCGCGGCGGTCACGCCACGCAGCATAAGACCGCGCACGATCGCCTTGTTCACCGTCCCGCACAACACGGCTTCGGTAACCGCAAGCGTCGCAGCATCCGTAATCCGCAGCCCATCCGCCCGGCGCGTTTCAATGTTGCGCTCGCGCAGGGCCGCGTCGATCTGCGGACCGCCGCCGTGCACGAGCACGACCCCATCACCTGCGCGCACGTGCGCCGCGACGTCGTCCAGGAGCGGATCGTCGCCATCCGTCGCCGCCATGGCATTGCCGCCGTACTTGAGCACGATCAACACGCGCGCGAGTTTCGGCGCTGCCGGGTCGGCGCCCGCCGGCAAACGAAGCACGCTCGTAATGAAGCGGATCTACGATCCAATCCACCACTTCATCGAACTCGACGATCGCGAGCTCGCACTGCTCGACGCCGCCCCAATGCAACGGCTCCGGCGCCTACGGCAACTCGGGCTCGCGTACCTCGCCTTTCCCGCGGCAGAACACTCGCGTTTCGGGCACGCGCTCGGTGCGCTTGCCGTCGGCGATCGCGTCCTTTCGGCATTGCAGCAATACAGCCCCGACTATTTCGCGAGCGAAGCGGATTACGAGCAACAGCGACGCCTCTTGCGTGCGAGCTTGTTGCTCCACGACGTCGGGCACGGTCCCTTTAGCCACGCCTGCGAAGCGGTGCTCGGCATCCCACACGAGCGGCGCACCGCAGCAATCCTCAACCTGCCCGAAATCGCTGCAGCGCTCGATGGACTCGGCGCCGATCCAGCCGACGTGCTCGCGCTCGTCACGGGCGACCCCGACACACGCTATCCCGTTTTACGCGAGATCGTCAGCGGCCCGAACCTCGACGCCGATCGCATGGACTATCTCCTGCGCGACGGCTATTTCACGGGCGTCGTCAGCGGACGCTATGACGCCGATCAACTCATCGCGGCGCTGCGCGTCTTCACCGTCGGCGGCCGGCCGGCGCTCGGCGTCGACGGCCGTGGCGTGGTCGCGCTCGAGTCATTCGTGCTCGCGCGCTACATGATGTTCTCGACGATCTACTTCCATCACACGACGCGACAGTTCGAACGCATCCTGCACGAAGCGCTCCACGATATTTGGCCGGATCCGCAGGCCCTCGATCCACTCGACGCCTTCCTCGCCTGGGACGAAGCCCGCGTCTTCGAAGCATTCCGCCTGGCGGATACGACCGCTGCGCGGGCGGTTCGCGAGCGCGAAACACTTTACGGACTCGTCGCTGAATTCAATGCCGAGCGCGATCTGCGCGCCTTCGATGCGTGCCAGGCAGCGCTGACCAAACGCTTCGGCGAGGCCGTTTGGGCCGATGCTCAGGAGCAGCTCCTGCATCGTCTGCCGCTGGGCGTCGATCCGGCGCCGACCGTGCTGGTCGGGACGCGTTCGGGCGTCGTCGACGCGCGCGCGGCCTCGGATCTCATCGACCGCCTCGGCGGCAAGGCGTATTGGCGCAAACTCTACGTTCGCCGGGCCGACGCCGACGTGGCGGCAGCCCGCGTCATTTGCGCTGACGTTACGGCTCGAATCAAGGAGCGCGACTGACCGCAGCGGTACCCGTCGGCATGGCCCAGCCCGACTTCGACTCGATCTTCGACGGCCTCATCGCCGAGCGGGTCCACCTCCTCACCGATGCCCGCTACAAACCCGTCGTCGGCGAGATCATCGACATCCTGACGCGCACGCTGCTCGCCGGACGCCGCATCTACTGGATGGGGAACGGCGGCAGCGCGGCCGATGCCCAGCACCTGGCGGCCGAATTCACGGGCCGCTTTCTGCGCGAGCGCCGCGGCTTGTCATCGGAAGCGTTGACCACCAACACATCGTCCCTCACGGCAATCGCCAACGACTACGGATACGACGCGGTATTTAGCCGACAAATCGAAGCGATGGTGGTTCCCGGTGATGCGGTCGTCGGACTTACGACGAGCGGCAACTCGCCCAACGTCCTCGCCGGATTCGAAGAGGCCAAGCGTCGCGGTGCGATCACGATCGCGTTTACGGGGAACGGCGGCGGACGGGTGGCCGGCGTTGCCGACGTCGCGCTGATCGGACCGACCGGTATCAGCGCGCTCGTGCAAGAGGTGCATATCGCGCTCGGCCATATCGTCTGCGATCTGGTCGAACGCGGCGTCATGGAAGCTGAGGCGGCGCATCGTAGCGAGGCACTCGCTTCAGTCGAACGCTAGTGGCGATCGCGACGTTCGAAACGATCTTCGCCGACGCGCGCATTCTCGCGCCCGACGTGTACGAAGACGACCGCGGCTTCTTCAAAGAAACCTATTCGACGACGAAATACCGTGCACTCGGGCTCGTCGACGACTTCGTACAAGACAGCATCTCTTTTTCGACACGCAACGTGATCCGCGGGCTCCACTTCGACCGCAAGATGTCGAAGTTCGTGCAAGTGCTGCGAGGGAAAGTATGGGACGTGATCGTCGACATCCGTCCGGAATCCGCGACCTTTTTGCGCTGGCAAGGCTTCATTCTTAGCGAGCACAATCACAAGCAGCTCTACATCCCCGCCGGCTTCGCGCAAGGGTTCCTAGCGCTTGCGGACGACGTCGTCTTCTCCTACAAACATGGCGCGCTTTACGATCCCACAACCGAAGGCGCGATCCGCTGGGACGACCCGGAGCTCGCAATCGCGTGGCCGCTCGTCGGCGAGCCGCGCGTTTCGGCGAAAGACCGCGCCGCACCGACGCTCGCCAACGCGGGCATCAAACCGTAGTCGCCCTGCTCGCCACCACGATCGTCGTGCCGGTGCCGCACGTCGCGCGGCTGAGCATCGCCACGCTCGTCCTCTTCACGCTCGTTGTGGTGGCCGCGGCGCTGCTCACGAGTCGGAAAAGCGCCTACGGCGTCGCCGCACTCATCGTCGCGGGTCCCTTCGACTTCGCGCACGCGCTCGGCCCGACGACGGTCACCCTTCCTAAAGCGGTGCTCGTCGGCGTTCTCGCAGGGCTCGCGCTGCGCCGCGTGTCGCTCGCACCGCTGCGCGCGCCGCAGATCCGCGCACTGCTCGGCGGAGCGGTGGCGATCGTGGCGATCGACGCATTGACGTTCATACCGGCGGAATACATCGACGCGACCGCGCGGGAAACGCTCAAGGCCGGCGAATATCTCGCGGTTTTCATCGCCGCCATGCTCGCGTACGCGGAGGATCCCGACGAGGCGCTGCTCTGGAACGCGCTCGCCGTCGTAACCGCGCTCGTCTGCGTCGGGGCACTCGTTCAGGAGTTTACCGTTGCACCGTCCGGGCTCTGGTTGCACGGCCACCCCGTGCCGCGCATCGCGGGTCCGCTCGAAGGACCGAACCAGCTCGCCGGCTGGCTGGACCTCGTGACGCCCGTGCTCGCGGCGCGCGTGCTCGTGGGCCGCCCCTCCGTGGTTTTCGCGGCGCTCGCCACGGTCGCCGTCACGACGGATGCGCTCACGCTCTCGCGCTCGGGCGCGATCGGGATCGTAGTCGGGCTCGCACTGGTTGCCGCATTTACGGTGCGCGCGGGAAACGCACGGCGCTTGGTCCCGGCGGCCGTGCTCGTCGCGATCCCACTCGTCGCGGTGTTCTTTTTTGCCAACGTCGCACACTACGGCAGCGTCGCCGATCGTTTTGCGAATGCCGCCGAAACGGATGTCGATAACGGCTTGGCAACCCGGCCACAGCTCTGGCGCGCGGCGCTGCGCCTGTGGCGTTCTGATCCGGGTCTTGGGATCGGTGCCGGGAATTTCGAACTGTTGACGCCGAGCGCCGGCCTCATCGGCGTGCGCACGCACGCGAACAGCATCTACCTGCAATCCCTAGCCGAAGGCGGCATCCTACTCTTCGCAGCGGTCCTCTGGACGTTCGCCGCAGCGATCGTGACGCTGCTTCGCGCCGGACGAACGCCGCTGCTCGTCGGTATCGCCGCCGCGACGGTCGGACTCGCGGCGCACGAAATTTTCGACGACTTGACCTTTTTCCCCAAAGTCGGCGAACTGTGGTGGACGTTGCTCGGAATCGCTGCGGCGCTCGCGTCGACGAGACGCCCGTGATCGTGCGGATCGCCCTCAGCGCGCTCGCCGTCGCATTCATTATCGCCGAAGCCGTCCGGCCGACGACGATCCATCCCAAGAAAATCGCGTCCCACGCACTCCTGGTCGCCACACAGGATGCCGCGGCGCCGCGCAGCGCAACGCTGGATCCCGAATTACTCGACGACCTGCCACGCATCCGTCCCGACGCACCAACGACGATCGCGCGCTCTGGCGACGACACGATCTCGGGAACGATCGTCGATCCGTACACGCGACTTCCCGGGCTGGCCGTGTTTCCGATCGTCGCCGAGACGCGCGTGACCGACTTCGCCGCGAGCTACCGCAACGGGCGCTACGTCATCCGCTTGGTACCGGAGTTGCGCGCGCACACGCACAGCGTCGCCGTCGGCCTCGTCGCAAGCGATCAGCGCGGCTATTTCCGCTCCGTGCGGTCGCTCGCGCTTCCCGCACCTTAGGCCGCAAAGCCTCATGCGACAGCCCGTCGAAAGCGGTAGGATGCGCGTGGCGATCGTCGGTTCTTCGGGACAGTTGGGTGCGGACCTGATGCGGGCTTTCGCGGATCTAGAACCGATCGGCATCGAACATCGCAGCGTCGACATCGAGGTTCCACAGGCAGTCGCAACGATGCTCTTGCGTCATAAGCCCGACATCGTCATCAACACCGCCGCGTTCCACAACGTCGAACTCTGCGAGACGCGACCCGACCGCGCGCTGGCCGTCAACGCACTCGCCGTCGATCAGCTCGCCGCGCAGTGCGCGGCGGCGAACGTCGTCTTCGCGCACATCAGCACGGATTTCGTCTTCGACGGCGAAGCGACCCGGCCGTACGCCGAGCACGATCCCTGCCGTCCGCTCTCCGCGTACGGCATCTCGAAGTACGCGGGCGAACTGCTGATCGGCCGCAGCACGGATCGCGCGTATATCTTTCGCACGAGCGGTTTGTACGGTATCCGCGGCAGCAGCGTAAAAGGCTACACGTTCATCGATCGCATGTTGACGCAAGCCGCCGAGGGCCGCCCGCTGCACGTCGTCGACGACGTGACATTTTCACCGTCGTTCACGCGCCACGTCGCCGCGTCGATTCGAGCGATCGTCGAAAGCGGCCGATTCGGAACGTATCACGTCACGAACGCCGGCGCGTGCACGTGGTTCGCCTTCGCGACGGAAATCCTACGACAGGCGAACTTGGACGCCGACCTCACCGCAACGACGCAAGCCGAGTTTCCCAGTCTCGCGCGCCGCCCACGTTACTCCGCACTCGGCCATCGCGCGCTCGTCGACCTCGGGCTTCCCGAACCGCCATCCTGGCAGGATGGCATTCGAGAATACCTCACACAGCGCCGCGAGCGTGATAGCCAGACGCTCGTCGGTTAGATCCCTGGAGCGCGCGCGAGGCTAAACAGCTTGCCAATTGACAGGAGCATTGGATGTCGGTATTCTGAAATCGGAATTCTTATTGTGGAGAAATTTGTGGCGGCGACGGCTTCACCTTCCCTAAAAACCCGCAAGATCGGCAAGAATGGCGAGGTCGTGATCTCGGCCTTCAAAGCCGGTTCAACGGCTCACTACCTTCAAGTGGACGAGCGTACCGTAATCGTGACGATCGATCCGCCAGAGCGGCTGCACGCGCTCGTTGACCAGCTGCACCTCGAACGAAAGTCCCCATGGGCCGGGGTAGCCGCCGCCGTGGCCGGCCGCAAACATGTCGCGGGAACTCGTCCTCTCCGCACCTTTCATGGCGTTGAGCCCGAAGTGCCGATCTCAGCCGAGGCCGCGACGGCCCGTGCAACGACCTTTCCGATGCGTCGGCGCCGCTCGGCATAGCACGACAACGATTTGGCGTGGTTCAACGACGAGACAGCGTTCTACGGGCCCGGTGGACCGCTCGTAGGCCAGGGGGACATCGTTCTCGCAGCAACTGTCGTTCTGACGCCCCGCCCCGGCATCGCGGAACCGACGGCACCCGAGCTCGGTGGCGAGCGCGATGTCGCGTTATGGCGCAGCGTTTCCGACGAACTCCCTGAAGCGCCGACACTCGGCGCCACTGCTCGATGGTCGGCGGCTATGGTTTTGAGCCATCCCTGTGCTCTTGAAAAAGAATGGAATGAGCGCGTTGCTGAACTGCTCGCCGCGGGCGTTGCTCAAGCAGAAGCGGAGGCGAAGGCGAACACAGACCCAACCCTGGACCGCTTCGTAGCCATCGCTCCGATCGCACTCTACAGCGACCTCCAGCCGTCGCGGGTGGCCGGAGCACGACAAGGCGCTCGGCTCGGAGCGTTTCCGGTTGTTGTTCGCGCCGATCAATCGGTGCCCGAAGGCTGGGTGGATTTTCAACGCGTGAGCACGATCGAGATCGGCGCGCTACCACTTGAATACCGGCTTGCATCGCTCAGCCCGCTGGCAGTAGGGTATCTGCGCGAATCCCTTGCGATGCACTGGGCCTACCGCGACAAGGCGCGATTCGATGAGCTCGAAGCCGCGATCGGCCGCACGATTACCTCCGTTTACACGCTACCGAGCACGAAAGGAAAGGTCAAAATCGCCATGCTGCTCGACGATGGGCAGACGCTGACGCTCGAGGGTTCAGCAAAACCCGCTCCAGTCACCGAACCGCCTGTTCGAGCTGCCCGAGGTGCGGCCGTCAGCGCGGAATAGTTGCACGACTTCCACTTCTTGCCGTGAATGCATGACGGCCCGCTCTGATCTTCCATGAACGAGGCGAAGCTATGCAGCCCACGCGCAGCGCCGCGCACGGCCGTTGAAATCGCGCCGATAACCGCTTCGCTCGGTCGAAGATCGTGATCTTTCACGACGACATTACTCGACGTGTGCGGCACGCTCGACGGCCTGCGGGTCGAGCTCGATGAGACGCAACAGCAGGCGGGCAGGACCGTCGGGAACAATTTCTTGCATTTCTATACGTTTTGCGTATACTTATGCGATAATGCTCGCAGCTTTCCCGGCTTCTGCCCTCCGCGGCCGGCATTTCCTCGAGGTCACCGACTTCGCGCCGAACGATATTGGCACGATCCTCGGCATTGCCGAGCATCTAAAGACGACGCGCACATCCGACCAACACTCGCTCCTGCGCGGCAAGACGCTCGGCATGCTGTTCGAAAAGCCGAGCCTGCGAACGCGGGTGTCCTTCGAAGTCGGCATGACGCAGCTCGGCGGTCACGCGATGATCGCGCAAGGGCCGGACTTCATGGTCGGCACGCGCGAGACGCCCGAAGACGCGGCTCGCGTCCTGTCGCGCTTCGTCGACGCGATCGTCGTCCGCACGCACGCGCACGAGCCGCTGCGCCGCTTCGCCGCCGCGGCGACCGTGCCGGTCGTCAACGGCCTCTCCGCGCTCGCGCACCCGTGCCAGGCGCTCGCGGATCTCCTGACGATTCGCGAGCGCTTCGACACACTCTCGGGCCTGCGTCTCGCCTACGTCGGCGACGCGCGCAACAACGTCGCCGCGTCGCTCGCCGAGG
>JAABUQ010001977.1_pt1 | contig 42068 bp, 43 predicted proteins | sample 5560001 | NCBI WGS metagenome assembly JAABUQ01 (sample SAMN10711888, study PRJNA513371) | rock metagenome | isolation source: Antarctica rocks | place: Antarctica: Victoria Land, Finger Mt nord | collected 2015-12-18
GCCGCTCTACGTGCTCTTCCATCTGACGGATCAAGAGCCGGCGCAGGTCGAGCGCGGTGTCTTTTGTCCACTGGCGCGCCCTTAGCTCAGAGATATGACTGCGAAGCATGACGGATGAAAGTTCGCGCGACTCGGGTGAAAGTTGACGATCAGTGAAGCTCGATAAATCCGGTAAGAATCCCGAGAGTCTTGTTGCCCATAGTGAAAAGTAAGTGATGGCGGCCCAGATGGCGCCCGGCGAGCGTTCGTGCACAAAGTCGAGGACGGCTGTCAGGAGTCGAAAAAAGCGCTCGTTCGGCTCATTGGGCGGCAAAAGATGATCGCTCACTTCTGCTAAGAAATCAAGCGCTACGCTCGTATCAAAGTCGCTGACCAAGTTGAATTGAGATTGCAGCAAATCGCAGCCGTTCAAGCTGACAAGCTCACGCGCTGCCTTTTGCGAATAAGAAAGCCTCACCAGCGAGAGCCGTTCCAATCCTGAACCGAAATTACTTTTCGGCTTTCTGGCACGATACGCGACGCCGCGCAGTTTGCCTTGATCGCGCGTGAAAAAGTTAACGATGAGATCCGATTCGCGGAAAGGATAGGTGCGCAGGACGTAAGTTTCACTCACCTTAGCCGGCATGTGTCATCGACTTCTTGCCGCAGCCAAAACCGCGGGCCGGTGCCAAGCCAAGTTTGCAGCCGGTGGAATTAACAGGGTAGCAAAGTGGATGAGCCATGTTATGGAACAATATGCGCGTGCGCGTATTCGTTGTCCGACTGGTGCTGCTGGTTGCTTGTTTGAGCTGCTTAACAAGCGCCGGGGAGGACGAGCACACGCCACAGTTGCTGCTTTCTCCAAAGCTTTTGCGGCGGTTGAAGCGTGATCGAGAGCGGCAGACAGTGCGCTGGCTTAATTTCGAGAAACGCGTTCAAACTGTGCCCGATTCGCCCGAGCGTGGCTTCGAGCTTGCTCTCTACTATGTCGTGACGCGTGATGGTCAGCGCGGCAGGGAAGCTGTGGCGTGGGCACTCGCGCACAAATCGGAAGCTCGACAAGCGGCGCTGGTCGACGACTGGGCGGCCGACTTGATTTCGCCCGAACAGCAACGCGCATTGGAGCCGCCCTCGACGGCTGGGAACACACCGCCTGAGAGAGCCGCCGCTCTCCGCGATCGTTTATTCTCTGCCATAACGGACCGCACTCTGGATCACACGCCGCTAGACTCCTACAACAAACAGTTGCTAGAGCAGCTGACAAAAGGCGGAGCGACCGATCCAGACACGCTCTATGCAGCTGTTGAGTATCTAATGGCTGTTCGCAGCTCCAGGCGTGAGGATCTGCGTGAGACGGAGCCGCAGTTTTTCAGCCGGCTGCCTAGAGAGTTCCTGCTAAGCATGAGGCCGGCTCAAGTGGAGCATCCCACCTGGACGGCTCACATCGCAGCTCTCGCGCTCGTAACACTCGATCCAAACCTCGAGAACTCGCAATTCCTGCAGGGGTGGGCGCTTGAAGATCGTCAAATGCTGCGCGACGGGCCGGGTGTCGCCTATGAATTTCTATGGGCCGATCCCTACCTGCCAGGCATTGCGTATCAAAATATGGATCCATGGAGCTACGATCCGGCCGGCCGCCTGTTTGCCCGCAGAAGTTGGGAAGTAGACTCGTGCTGGATCCGAGTTACGAAGCAAGGCCGCGACGAGGAGAACTGTGGCCCATCCCTCGCGACACAGCCGCTGCAGATCGGAACGCTGACTCTGATCCCGCTGACATCCTCGTGCGCAAATATTCCGAACCGTACCAATCGCGACGCGGCCATTGTGTGGAATCTTAAGCCTGAAGCGCAGCTTCCATATGAGAGCGGTGGTCAGCGAAATCACGGGCAAGCCGATGCGGCGGGTATGTGGCTGGTTCCGGCTGATACGGCGGGCAGAGTCTGCGTACAAGGGCGAGCGAAGCGGTAGCCTTGTTAAACTAAATGCTTCCAGAGGCGCCTTTCATGCGCAATGTATGGAGAAAATCTGACAAATGATCGCATCAACCCAATTGCGTCCAGGCATGGTAGTTAAGTTCAACAACGAGCTGCATTCCGTTTTCAGCATGGTTCACCGGACTCCCGGTAACTTGCGCGGATTCGTACAGGCCAAGATGCGGAACCTGCGTTCGGGTTCCATGATTGAGCACCGCTTTTCTTCGGAAGATAAAGTGGAGCGCGTCTCGCTCGACGAACATGAAATGGAGTATCTGTACGACGACGGTGAATACTACTACTTCATGAACACCGAGAACTACGATCAGATGCACTTCACGAAGGACATCCTGGGTGACGGGGTCCTGTATCTGATCCCTCAGTTGAAAGTGAACGTCGAATTCTACGAAGGCAAGCCAATCAGCGTCGAACTGCCACCGAACGTCGCGATGACGGTGATGGAAACCGAACCCGGCTTAAAAGGCGCAACCGTTTCTAACGTCACTAAACCGGCCAAGATGGAGACCGGTCTGATCGTGCAGGTACCCCCGTTCATCAATCAGGGCGAGAAGATTCGAGTTAGCACCGCGGACGGCGGCTATCAGGAACGGGCGTAAAGCGCAGGAACGGGCGTAAAGCGCAAACCGTTCGCCGGTGCTCAGCTGTTGAACTGCGTCTTGAGATAGTTGAAGCTCTTCTGCAGGCTCGCGATCGGGTCGCCTGGCGTTTGATCCTGTTCGACAAAGTAGTGCTCGACACCAGCCGTGTTGGCAGCGGCGAGAGCAGCTGGAATATCGACAGAACCGCTACCGTCTTCTTTGAACGTGTCTTTCGGCACGTTCTCGTTGAATTGCGTTTGGGTGAAGGCGCGAGACTTGTCCTTCAGGTGCAGAAGTCGAACACGTCCTGAGTATGTTTTGAGCACGTCGACTGGATTGTGACCCGCGACCGATGCCCAAAATATATCCAGCTCAAGCGATACGAGATCTTTTTGCGTTTCGCTCATCAGCATTTCGAGTCCGGTCTTCCCGTCAAGCGGTTTGAATTCGAAAGCGTGATTGTGGTAGCAGAGGTGGAGGCCGTCTGCCTTGGCCTTCTCGCCGGATTTGTTTAGAGTGTCTGCCAAACGCTTGAACATATCGGCTCCGCCGCGCTGGTCGACCGGAATGTAGGGCACCACAGCATATTGGAAACCGCGCTCTTTGGCATTGGCAAGGGCTGAATCAAGATCACTTCCTCCCTTGACGAACATGGCTTCGTCTATGTGGACGCTCACTGGCTGAAGGCTCGTCTCCTTGAGGGCCGGCCAGATCTCGTCGAGCGACGCGTAGATTGCTTCGATCTCGGTGTAGCCGATTTTCTGGATGGCTTGAAGAGTAGCTGCCGGATCCTTTCCGATGACGTTCCGAACGGTATACAACTGCACGCCAAGATTGCTGGCGCGGAGAGACTCATACCCGAAGAGTGCGCGAGCTAAAGGGAGAAGCGCCGCTGATTGGGCAACAAACATACGACGGGATGTTCGTGACATGCATCCATACTATCCCTTGCGGCTGTTGAGTTTGTTGCGACCTATTCCGGTTCCCCAATTGCTGTCCTGTGCCGTTGATAGAGGCGTAAACCGGCTGCCACAAGGAGAGCGGTGCCCATTGTGACGGCCCCAATCAGAAGCCCGTGTCTAAGCAGGAACTGAGCTGTGAGATGTCCATACCGTTGACCGAGATATGCGAGCGCAACATATCGAATCACTCTTGCCGTCAGCACAACGAAGGCGAAGTAGGCGAGCCGAACACTCAGCGCTCCGGCGCAAAATACCGGAATTTTCATCGGCAAAGGAAACGGCGAAATGGCCGGTACAAAAACTGTTACCAGCCCGTATCGTTGGAACCACGTGTGGAGTCTGGCTCCAGTACGGCCGGAGATGTGCTTGGCCAGCAGCACCTCGCCCCCTTTGCGAGCAATGCTAAACAGGATCAGGCTGCCTACAACTGAGCCCACGATGGCGCAACCAGCGGCCCAATAGGCCTGCCCGGGCTTGTTGGTGGCGACGCCGCCAATAACCGGCAAGCCTACCGAATCGAGCACCGAAAGGAGGAGCAGCCCGTACGGACCCCAGGTGAGCAGAAGATTGACAAGCTGGTGCCAGAAAGACATAAAACGGGAAGAACAAGGCGCTACTCGTCCGTGCCCAGAATAGCGAACAGACCCGCTTCGTCGAGCACTGGAACACTCAATGTGCGAGCCTTTTCCAGCTTGGACCCTGCTTCCTCGCCGGCCACGACGAAACTCGTCTTGCTGCTGACTGTGCCCGAGACTTTGCCGCCGGCCGCTTCGATCTTCCCTTTCGCTTCTTCACGTTTTAGAGTCGGAAGTGTGCCAGTGATGACCAATGTTTTGCCCGCGAGCGGACCGGCCTTCGCCTTGGCCTGTTTGGCCGCAGTAAGCTGTAATCCGGCAGCGCGCAGGCGCTCCAACATCTCACAATTTCGCTGCTCTGAGAAAAACTGCCTGATCGACTCCGCCACTTTCGGCCCCACCTCGCCTACCTCTTGCAGCCGCTCCTGAGAAGCTGAAGCAATGTCATTGAGACTGCCGAAATGCCCTGACAAAAGCTGCGCGGTACGCTCGCCAACAAATGGAATTCCCAAACCGAAAATCAAGCGAGAGAGAGGTTGAGCCTTCGATTTAGTGATGTTTTCTAGAATCTTGTTCGCCGACTTCTTGCCCATCCTTTCGAGCGAGAGCAGTTGATCGGCTTTGATGTCGTACAGGCCAGCGATGTTGTGCACCATCCCGCGGTTTAACAGCTGATCAACTAGAGCATCCCCCATGCCGTCGATGTCCATCGCGCCTCGTGAGGCGAAATGCAGTAAGGATTCGCGCAAGCGGGCCGGGCAGTTCGGATTAACGCAGCGGGTTGCGCTCTCGCCTTCCGCCCGTACAATGTGGCCCCGGCAAACCGGGCATTGCGCGGGCATGCGAAAGCGCTTACGGGTTGCCCCGGCTTCGAGAACTCGGACGATCTTAGGGATAACATCGCCGCTGCGTTCCACCAGCACGGAATCGCCGATTTCGACGCCTAGCCGCTCGATCTCGTCCTGGTTGTGCAAGGTGGCGCGGGACACGGTGACTCCGCCGATCGTGACCGGCTTCAGGTGAGCAACCGGAGTCAAATTGCCGAGCCTGCCCACTTGAACTTCGATACCTTCAAGAACAGTCGAGGCCTGCCGCGCCGGATACTTGAAGGCAATGGCCCAGCGAGGAGCTTTGGCGGTCCAGCCGAGGCGGTCCTGTTGCTCTACCGAATCGATCTTAGCTACTACGCCATCCGTTTGGTAGGGAAGCGTGTCGCGTTTTTGATCCCACTCCTGAATGAACGCGAGCAGCTCATCAAGGCCCGAACATTTCCGCCGGTGAGAATTCACTTTGAAACCGGCGCTCTTTAACGTCTCTAAATTTTGCCAGTGGCTCGGAAACAGCGGCCGGCCCTCGCGGAGCAGGAAGTATGTAAAACAGTCGAGTTGCCGTTGAGCAGTCACTCCGGGGTCCAGAGCACGGAGCGCTCCCGCCGCTGCATTTCGCGGATTGGCGAATCGCGGTAGTCCGGCCTGCTCGCGCCCTTGATTCAGGCGATCGAAGGAGCGGTGCTGCATCACCACTTCACCTCGAACCTCGAAGGCGTCTTCTGCCGTGAAGGATTCAGGGCGGAGGCGCAACGGCAGCGAGCGAATCGTACGCGCATTTTCCGTGACGTCTTCACCGACGCGACCGTCGCCGCGGGTCAGGGCTCTCTGGAGCTTGTTGTCGGCGTATTGCGCGGTCATGGATAGGCCATCGAGCTTCAGTTCGGCTACATACTCGTAGGGCTCGTCTTTCAGCAGCGCGCGCACTCGCGAATCGAACTCCCTCAGCTCGTTCTCATTCAACGCATTATCGAGACTCAGCATCGGCGAGCTGTGAGCCATTTTTACGAAGCCGTCCCGCGGCTTTCCGCCTACGCGCTGGGTGGGCGAGTCGGCCGTCCGCAGTTCCGGATGGCTTGCTTCGAGTTCCCGGAGCTCTCGCATAAGCACGTCGAACTCGGCATCCGAGATGGCCGGTTGATCAAGAACGTAGTAAAGATATTCGTGGTGTTCCAGCTGCTCGCGCAACTCTTTCACACGCCGGGAGATCGACTCTTTCATTCCTAAAACTATAATGGTGAGTTATCGGTGATTAAGTACCTGTGTGTTGCAGTTGGAGGCGGTCTTGGTTCTTTGACGCGCTACATAGTGGCGCGGGCTATCACTCAGCTCTACCCCAATGCCGGTTTCGCATGGTCGACGTTTAGCATCAACGTAACAGGCTCGTTTTTGATAGGTTTATTGATGGCGCTTCTGGTCGAGCGCTTGCGTCTGCCACATTTCTGGCAATTGCTCGTCGTAGTTGGCTTCTTGGGCGGATACACTACGTTCTCCAGCTTCGAGTATGATGCATATCTCTCGGCTCGAGGCGGGCACTCGTTCACAGCCTTTCTGTATCTTGTAGGTAGCGTAGTTGCTGGTTACGGTGCTGTCTGGCTTGGATCGTCAGTGATTCCAAAGAACTGATCGAAATGCTGGATGGATCGCGTAGCTAGAAGCATCCCGGTTTGAATAACGAAAGCATGTCTCATCTTCCATTCAGGAACTCTGTTCATTTAAGTCAGGCCGAGGCGCACGATCTGATGCATCGAATGTTGTCTGGTGAGATGAGCACAGAAGGCATCGCGGAGGTCCTCAGTTATCTTCGCCGGAAAGGCGAGACGCTCTCCGAACTGGTCGGATTCGCCAGCGCTATTCGCGAGTTGAGTGATTCGCATATGTTCAATGAGCTCGATGAACCGCTGCTCGACACTTGCGGCACCGGCGGCGACGGCGCATGCACGTTCAACATATCGACGGCTACTGCGTTTGTGGCTGCCGGAGCGGGAATTCGGGTCGCGAAGCACGGCAACCGCCGCATATCGAGCCAGTGCGGCAGCGCGGATGTCCTCGAAGCATTGGGCGTGCCGGTCACGCTTCCTTCTGAACAGGTAGCGGGCTGCATCAGGGAAACGGGTTTGGGCTTTCTTTATGCTCCCTTATTGCACCCTGCGGTAAAGCACGCTCAAGAAGCGCGTCTGCTGCTGAAAGGGCGCACGATCTTCAACCTTCTGGGGCCACTTACGAATCCGGTTCGCGCGCACGTCCAGCTGATTGGCGCCTACTCTGTGCGTTCCGCGGAGATGTTAGCGCAAGCTTCTGCCCGTCTCGGTATTGAACGGGCTTTCGTGGTTCATGGCTCTGACGGTCTCGATGAGATCACGATCACGGGTATGACGACTGTGTTCCAGGTGGAGAACGGGCGCGTGCAAAAAGGGCGCTGGATTCCCTCGGACTTTGGTCTCGAGTCGTCTCCAATCGAGGAGCTTAAGGGCGGTGATCCGGAGACAAACGCGCGGATTATTCGTGATCTACTTGACGGCGAGATGGGCCCGCGTCGCGACATTGTGATTGCAAATTCAGCTGCGGCATTGCTTTTGGCGCAACGTACGCCTGATCTCAGGTCGGCGGTCGGGATGGCTGCTGAGTCGATTGACTCGGGTGCGGCGCGCCGCAAGTTAGAACAAGTCGTCGAGTTCGGGGCTAGAGTCACCTATGAAGCTGTTTGAAATCCAGCAATTCGGTATTGAGACTCTTGCACTTGTCGAGCGCGAAACACCTCGCCCGGGTCGAGGTGAAGTGCTTGTCAAAATACGCGCTGCGTCGCTGAATTACCGCGACTACATGACGGTCAGCGGTACATATAATCCGAAGATGAGGCGACCCTTGGTGCCGCTTTCGGACGGTGCCGGAGTCGTCGAAGAGGTTGGACCGGATGTGACCCGCTTTAAGAAGGGTGATCGGGTTGCAGCATGCTTTATGCAGGCGTGGATCGATGGACCACCGTCGAAGGAGAAAGGAAATTCGGCGCTGGGCGGAGCAATAGACGGCGTCTTGCGTGAGTTCGCTGTGTTCTCGGAGGAAGGACTGGTGTTTACGCCATCTTTCTTGACGGACGGAGAAGCGGCGGCTCTGCCGTGCGCGGCCGTAACTGCCTGGAATGCGCTGTTCGAACATTCGCCCTTAGCGCCCGGCGGGACGGTGCTGCTTCAGGGAACGGGCGGCGTTTCAATTTTCGCGCTTCAGTTTGCGGTAGATGCAGGACTAAGAACGATCATTACTTCGAGTAGCGATGCAAAGCTTGCGCGCGCGAAGACGCTTGGAGCCTCTGAATTCATTAATTACCGCCAAAGTCCTGACTGGGATGAAGCGGCGCGCAAGCTCAGTGGAGGCGTGGGCGTCGATCAGGTCGTCGAGGTTGGCGGCAGCGGCACTATGCCACGCTCTCTTCGTGCTGTTCGGATCGGCGGAGTCGTGAGCGTCATTGGCGTGTTAAGCGGCGGAGAGCCCACCGTGAGTCCTGCGTCGATTCTAATGAACTCTCTAAGAGTGCAGGGGATCTACGTAGGGTCGCGCGCTATGTTTGAGCGCATGAACCGGCTCATCGAGCTTCACAACATCCGGCCCGTAATCGACAAAACGTTTGCCTGGACCGACATCAAAGAAGCTCTGCGCTACATGGAATCGCAGCAGCATTTCGGCAAGATCTGCCTGACATTTCAGTAAAATTCAAACCGCATGCCCGAGCGTTACTCTTCGTAAGGCGCTTCATTATCGCCGGTATCGGTTGCTAAATTTTCAAACTTGGTATAGCGGTTCAGGAACGCCAGCTTGACGCGTCCGGTAGGGCCGTTGCGCTGCTTGGCTACGATCAGTTCCGCCAAGCCTTTCAAGCTTTCTTTATCGGGGCGATACACTTCCTCGCGGAAAATGAAAGCGACCATGTCGGCGTCCTGCTCGATCGATCCGGACTCTCGCAAATCGCTCAACATGGGGCGGTGATCACCGGGTCGCGTTTCCGGAGCGCGGCTGAGCTGAGAAAGAACGAGGAATGGCACCCGCAGTTCTTTCGACATGAGCTTGAAACCGCGCGAGAGCGAACTAATTTCCTGCACCCGGTTCTCATATCTTCCGCGGCCTTGCATCAGCTGTAGATAATCAATGACTACCAGTCCCAAATCCTGCTCCGCCTGCAATCTGCGGAGCTTGGAATGAACATCCATCAGATTGGTGCCGGCCGTGTCATCCATGTAGAGAGGCGATTCAACAATTCGATAAAGCGCATCTTGCAGCGCATGCCTCTCTTCACCACTCAGATAGCCCGCGCGAAAACGTTGCTGGTCGACACGCCCGGTCGCGCAGATGAGACGCGTCAGCAGCGACTCCTTCGACATTTCGAGCGAAAACACCGCGACAGCTTTGGGATTCTGTGGGTTCATGGCGATGTGCTGCGCAATGTTCAGAGCAAAGGCGGTCTTTCCCATAGCGGGACGCGCGGCTAGGATGAACAACTCGCCTTCGCGCAATCCGCCCGTCATTTCATCAAATTTGAGAAAGCCTGTGCTGATGCCTTTGATGCGCTTACTGGCGTCGAGAAAGGCGTTGATACCGCCCTCGTACTCCGTGACGATCTGCGCAGGACTCGAGAGCGAATTCTTCGACTGAACGTCACCGAGCTTCATGAACGCATCTTCGACTGCGCCCAGAATTTCAGTTGCGTCTTCTTCACACGCAATGCAGCGGCTGATCGTATCCTGAGAGACGCTAATGATCCGGCGCAGAAGCGACTTCTCTTTGACTATGGTGACGTAGCTCTCGAGATTGTGGAGCTGCGGCAATCCGTCGTCCAGAGAAACGAGATAGCTGAGGCCGTCGACAGATTGCAACTGTCCCAGATTCATGAGCTCGTTGGCGAGCGTAACGCGATCGATCTTTTCGCCGCGTTCGTGTAACTCGCTCATCCGCAAGTAAATGCGTTTGTGCTTTTCGAGGCTGAAGTCCTCGGCCGAAAGTGTTCCTGCGACTTGCAGAAAGGCCGACTCCGTGCTCATGATGGCTCCGAGCACAAAGCGTTCCGCATCCAGATTGTCCGGAAGAGGATGATCGAGACTGATGTCGCGCGCAGCCATGTAGGAGACTCGCTTACAGTAACTGACTCATGCCCGGCCTTCAAGAGGCGAAGATGGAGAATCCACAAGGAGAACGGTGAGGTGTTCGGCGCAGAAAAAAGTTCTTAACTGCATTTCCACAGACAATCCAATTACATTTTCGCCTAAGAATGTTTGGGTGGCAACCAGTGGTCCGGAGACGGCCGGATTGATTGCTATACTTTTGGCTTGATGCAAAGAAATCATCTTCGCCCGCATCACCATCTTCCGATGGCTTAGCGGCGAGGCGTGCGTTTACAGTTTTCTTCGCAACCGGCCCGCTGTTCTCGGCGGGTCTTTCCATTTAGAGGCAACTCGTGAGCGATCTTCTGGAATTCAACAAGCAAGACGGCCTGATTACTGCGGTTGTGCAGGATGCAAGCACCAAGCGCGTGCTGATGGTGGGCTATATGAATCGCGAGGCTTTCGACAAGACAGTGGCGACTGGTCACGTCACGTTTTTCAGCCGGTCGCGAAAGAAGCTCTGGACGAAGGGAGAGACTTCCGGGCACTTCCTCAATCTCAGAGCGATTCAAACCGACTGTGATGCCGATGCTCTGCTGATCTTCGCGGAAGCTGTTGTGCCGGGAGTGTGCCATGACGGATACGAGAGCTGCTTTTACCGTACGCTCCAGGACGGTAAGTGGATCGAGACTGATCAGAAGGTCTACGATGCAGATTCCGTGTACGGGGCAAAGCAGTGAAGCTCAAGCTGGGCATCCCGAAGGGCAGCCTGGAAAGCGCCACGATTGATCTCTTTCGCCGCGCAGGCTTTAGCATCGCGACCAGTAATCGCAGTTATTTCCCTTCGATCGATGATCCCGAGATCGAGTGTATGCTGATCCGTGCGCAGGAGATGGCCCGTTATGTGGAAGACGGGGTTCTGGATGCGGGCTTGACGGGACGCGATTGGGTGCAGGAGAACGAAGCCGATGTCGAGACAGTCGCGGATCTGATCTACGCGAAACAGAGCTTTGGGAAAGTTCGCTGGGTTCTGGCCGCGCCCGAGTCTTCGCCGTTTCACAGTGTCCATGATCTGCAGGGTAAGACCATTGCTACTGAGCTGGTGAACATGACCGAGCGGTATCTCGCAAGCAAAGGTGTCCGGGCGCGTGTGGAGTTTAGCTGGGGCGCAACAGAAGTGAAACCGCCCGAGCTTGCGGATGCAATCGTTGAAGTGACAGAAACCGGATCGTCCCTTCGGGCGAACAAGCTCCGCATACTTGAAACCGTGCTTGAATCGAATACCCAGCTCATTGCGAATCTGGATTCGTGGGCCGACCTGTGGAAACGGCGCAAGTTGCAAGACATTAGCATGCTTTTGGAAGGCGCGATTAACGCTCTCGGCAAAGTGGGCTTGATGATGAACGTGAGGCGATCGCAATTAGCCGGACTGCTCAACGTTTTGCCAGCTCTCAAGAACCCGACCATCTCTCAGCTCAGCGATGAAGAATGGGTGGCCGTCAACACGATCCTCGAAGAAGCGACTGTGCGCACCATTATTCCGCGCCTGAAGGAAGCGGGCGGCCAGGGCATTGTGGAGTATCCGTTAAATAAGATCGTGATGTAAGCTGCCATGATCAGAATCGTCGACGGCATTGAAGCAAAATTTATCCTGGCGAATCGCGCAGGTGGCGTCAGCGTGTTCGAAGAAACGGTGATGCCCATCATTCAGGCGATTCGCACGGAGCGCGACAGTGCTTTGCTTCGGTACGCGCGGGAACTGGACGGGCTTGACGGGCAGCCAATTCGCGTCACCCGAGAAGAGCTCGCTGCGGCCGAGCAGGGCCTTAGTTCAAGTATGCGGGAAGCTGCCGCTGTGGCCATCCGGAACATCCGTGAGTTTGCCGAGGCGCAATTGCCGCGCGAGCATTGGACAGAGTTTTCACCCGGCCGCAATCTCGGGTGGATTGTTCGCCCGCTCGATTCAGTAGGTTGTTACGTGCCGTCCGGGCGATACCCGCTTCCATCGACTTTGTTGATGACTGCGGTGCTCGCCCAGACTGCCGGCGTGAGGCGTATCTGCGTCACCTCACCGAGGCCTTCCGCCGAGATCCTGGGCTGTGCACAGTTGCTTGGGATATCTGAGGTGTATCGAGTGGGGGGTGCTCAGGCCATTGCTGCCATGGCGTTTGGAACGGGCACGATCGAGAAGGTTGATCGGATCGTAGGTCCCGGTAATGCCTACGTTGCAGCCGCGAAGAAGCTTGTGGCCAGCGAAGTCGGAATTGATTTTGTTGCTGGTCCAACGGAGATTCTGATCCTGGCAGCAGATGGTGAGCCGGAGGCGCTCGCGGCCGACATGCTGGCGCAGGCCGAGCACGACGCTTCGGCGAGCGCGGTCCTCTTAACCACTTCGCATTCGCTGGCGATTGCAGTCTCAACTGAAATCGAGCGGCAGATTCGAACTTTGCCGACCGCTAACGTCGCTCGTTTGTCCATTGACCGAAGCAGCTTTATAGCGGTTCTGCCGACGGTGGAGGATGCGGTGGCGCTCTCGAACCTGTTTGCGCCCGAGCATCTAAGCCTGTATGACGCCGCGTTACTGCCGAAGATCAAGAATGCTGGCGCTGTTTTTCTTGGACCCATGTCACCGGAGTCAGCAGGTGATTACGCGGCAGGTCCGAGTCATGTTCTGCCAACCGGCGGTGCCGCGCGTTTGCGAGGCGGTCTATCGGCGGCAGACTTCGTCAAGGTGATATCCATTCAGCAACTGTCACCTTCTGCTCTGAAGGAGCTGGCGCCTACGATCACCACTCTCGCCCGCGCCGAAGGACTCGAGGCTCACGCGCGCGCTGTGGAGGTTCGAACTGCATTCTAATAACGTTGTCGGGAAGGAGAATCACCTGGAAGCAAGAGAACTCATTCCGCGGGATGCTGTTCTACGCATGGCTCCCTATCATCCGCCCACTGGTGGACGGCGTAATAAGCTGCGGCTCGACTTCAACGAGAACACGGTCGGAGCTCCACCGCATGTGCTGGATTTTCTGAGGCGCTATTTGACGGGAGCGGACCTCAGCATGTACCCAGAGTACGATCACGCGCTTGAGGACTTGTCGGCGCACTTTGGTGTCTCGCAGGAGGAACTCACACTCACAAACGGAACGGACGAAGCGATTCAGCTGTTGATCAACACCTACATCAACGCGGGTGATCAGGTGCTTATTCTAAGGCCTTCTTACGCGATGTATCGCTTCTATAGCCAGTTGGCCGGAGCCGAAGTGGCCGTAGTGGATTATCACCCGGGCACCCTGGCTTTCCCGTTGAAAGAGCTTTTAGAGCGCATCACTCCTTCTACGCGAGCGGTGTTGATCGCCAATCCGAACAATCCGACCGGGACGGGGGTAGACGCAAGCGGCATTGAACAAATTCTTCGTCAGGCGAAAAACGCCGCCGTGCTGATCGATGAAGCCTATTACGAATTTAGCGGTATGACAGTCCTACCGTTTATCTCCGAATATCAAAATCTTTTTGTCAGCCGGACATTCTCAAAAACGTATGGCATGGCGGCGATGCGCTGTGGTTGTTTGTTTTCTCGCGCATCTAACATGGCGCATGTGAAAAAGGGGCAATCACCTTATAGCGTGAATTCACTGGCGGCGATGGCGGCACGCATTGCAATCCAGGATCAGGGCTTCATCGAAGATTATGTATTGGAAGTTCTGACTGCCAAGGAACTTCTTTACATTGGTCTAGAGAAGTTGAAGATTCCGTATATCAAGAGCATGGCTAATTTTGTGCTGTTCGAAGCTGGTGAGCGGGCTGTTCCCATTCGTGATGAACTGCGCAAGAGCGGAGTGTTGATCCGCGATCGAAGTTATGAGCTTCCGGGGGCGGTTCGCGTGACAATCGGCACGCGTGATCAAATGCAGCAGTTCCTGGATGAATTGGAGAAGATTTGGTAGCGTCTCAGAATAGCGGGGCCGTCACCCGAGCTGCCGACGTAATTGGTCCGCCTGAGGTCATCGTCTTCGATATGGATGGTGTCCTGGTCGAAGTGGGCGAGTCGTATCGCGAAGCCATTCGGGAGACGGTACGGCACTTCACCGGCCAGTCAATATCAAACGATCTCATCCAGGATTTCAAGAATGCAGGTGGCTGGAATAACGACTGGCTGCTTTCCCACCGTCTGATTAGCGATCGCGGCCAGGTGGTCGAGTATCCGAACGTGGTCGACTACTTCAACCGCGTGTTCTTGGGCGAGAACGGCGATGGCCTGATCCTTCGCGAGAAGTGGATTCCTTCTCCGGATCTGCTCGATCGCCTCGCGGCGCGAGCAACGTTGGCAATCTTCACCGGGCGCGCCAAGTACGAAGCCGATGTCACGCTTGGCCGTTATGCTCCATTGATCCATTTTGATCCGATCGTGACCGACGATTCTGTCCCAAATCCGAAGCCCGCTCCCGATGGGCTCGAACTCATCAAGCAGCATCATCCCGGCAAGAAGCTTTGGTATCTCGGCGACACGGTTGATGATGCGCGAAGTGCCTTTACCGCAGGCGTCCCGTTCGTCGGCGTTTCCATGAAGGCCAATCCGAGACATGCTGAAATTGCAGAGACCCTGTACGAAGGCGGCGCTTTCACAGTCCTCGAAGACGTGAATCAATTGGAGGTGCTGGTTGATAGCGCGTCATCACGTGAGGTGCGAATCCGGTGAGGGAAGCGCGCGTCGAACGCAATACGAAGGAGACCCAGATCCACGCTCACCTGTGTATTGAAGGGACCGGCGGTTACGCGATTTCGACGGGCGTACGATTTCTGGATCACATGCTCGAGCTCTTCACCAAGCACGGCGCGTTCAATCTGCAGCTTCAGGCCAAGGGCGATCTCGATGTGGACCAGCACCATACAGTAGAGGACGTGGGCATCGTCTTGGGAGATCTCTTCTCTGAGGCGCTTGGGGACCGGCGTGGTATTAACCGGGCCGGCTATTTCGTCCAAACGATGGATGAAACTCTGGCTGTCGTCGCAGTAGATCTTGGTGGCCGGCCTTCGCTCGTTTACGATCAGCAGGTTGACGCGGTTCACGTCGGAGATTTGCAAACTGAGCTTCTCGAAGACTTTTTCTCCGGGTTTACTAATCACGCCGGAGCTAATCTGCACGCAAAGGTTTTGTATGGCCGTTCGAATCATCACAAAATAGAAGCGATCTTTAAGTGCTTTGCACGGGCGATGCGCTATGCGTGCTCGACAGACGAGCGTCTGAAAGATCAGCTGCCATCCACGAAAGGCCTGCTGTGACTACGATCGTCGATTACGGCGCGGGTAATTTGCGATCTGTGCAGAACACGCTTGAAGAACTGGGCGCACTCTACTTAGTGACAAACCAAGTGGCGGAAGTGGAGCAGGCGCAGCGCATCATTCTGCCCGGGGTTGGCCATTTTGGGCAAATGGTGCAGGCGCTCGACGAGCTGGGCCTTCGAAGGAGTCTCATTGAGAAGATTCGATCTGGCATTCCGTTCCTCGGAATCTGTATCGGTTTGCAATGTTTGTTTGAAGGCAGCGAGGAGTCGCCCGGTGTTCGTGGACTTGCCGTTTTGCCGGGACATATAAAGAAGTTCAATGGTCCGGTACGGGTGCCGCACATGGGTTGGAACTTACTTGAGAAAACGAAGCCATCTCGATTGCTGGCTGGCCTGAATGGCGGCGCCTTTACCTATTTCGCGCATAGCTATTATGCTCCCGTGATTGAGGCGACCGCTGCGATTTGTACGTATGTTCATCCCTACACAGCCGTGATAGAACGTGAAAATTTACACGCGGTTCAATTTCACCCGGAGAAGTCAGGTCCGGTCGGTCTTCGAGTCTTGAAGAACTTTCTCGAACTTTGATGTTGGCCAAACGAATCATTCCTTGCCTGGATGTGACGGCCGGCCGGGTCGTGAAAGGCATTAACTTCCTGCAGCTGAAAGACGCGGGCGACCCAGTTGAACTCGCCGAACGCTACAACGCGCAGGGCGCAGACGAACTCGTCTTTCTAGACATCACCGCCTCTAGCGACGCACGCGAAATTATGGCGGACCTGGTTGCACGTACAGCTCGCCGCGTCTTCATCCCGCTAACAGTAGGTGGAGGATTGCGCAGTGTGGCAGACGCCCGGAAAATTATCCTCGCGGGTGCGGATAAGGTGAGCGTAAACACAGCTGCGGTCCGGCGGCCAGAGTTGATTCGCGAACTGAGCCTCGAATTTGGTGCTCAGGCTGTAGTGCTGGCAATTGATGCCAGGCGTTCGGGCGAGGGCCGCTGGAACGTGTATACCAAGGGCGGCCGACATGACGAAGGCATCGATGCTGTCGAATGGGCGCGGCGCGGTGCAGCCCTGGGAGCCGGTGAAATTCTACTTACGTCAATGGATACGGATGGTGTTCAGACTGGGTTCGATTGCCCGCTCACCGAGGCTGTTGCCGCTGCAACCACTGTGCCGATTATTGCTTCGGGCGGCGCAGGGACGCCACAGGATTTTGTGGAGGTGCTGACGCAGGGTAACGCCGATGCGGCGCTTGCGGCCTCTGTTTTTCATTACGGCAAATATACGGTTGGCGATTTGAAGGAGGCGCTACGGGCTGCTCACGTCCCAGTCAGGTTAACTGCATGATTATTCCTTGTATCGATTTGATGGATGGGAAAGTAGTTCAGCTCGTGCAGGGTAGGGAAAAGGTTCTCGAGCGCTCGGTTGAGGAAATGCTGAACGAGTTTCACGGATTTGGGCAGCTGCAAGTGATTGATCTTGATGCTGCTCTGGGGCGAGGATCTAATGATCGGCTTGTAAAACATCTCGCGCAACGAGCTACGATTCGCGCAGGCGGCGGCGTTCGTACGCTCGATCGGGCGCACGAATTGATTGCGCAGGGAGTCTACCGCGTGATCGTCGGCACAGCGGCTTTTTCTTCGCACGGGCCGAATCTCCCCTTTCTGCGCGAGCTTTCACACAGCGTTGGACCGGACAAGCTGACGCTTGCTCTCGACAGTAGATACGGACGCATCGTTGTTAACGGTTGGGAGCGCACAACTGAAATGGCAGCGGGCGACGTAGTTAGTCAGCTTGAACCCTACTGCTCTGGTTTCCTGTGTACTTACGTTGACAAAGAAGGAATGATGCAGGGAACCGATCTCAAATGGTTCGAGAGCCTGCGCCGGGCGACGTCTCACGAGCTCATTGCAGCAGGCGGAATCACGACACTGGACGATATAAGAGCTCTTACTGCCTTAGACATCCACTGCGCAATCGGCATGTCGATCTACACGGGTAAGCTTTCGCTAGCCGATTTGCGGCATTTCAACGGGGTTACAGCGTAGGAGCTTGTAGAAAGCGAAGAAAAGGCGATATTCACATCGGCGGCGCGTGTGAATCGCTTGCACGGCACTTCCGCGAGAGAAACGAACATCCTCAGCCACTTCTCCATTGCAAATGGACGAACGCCGCCAACAAATTCTCGCCACGCTTTCGCAGATGGACAAGCAGTTCGGAAAGGGATCCGTATTGATGCTCGGTTCCCGGGCCGCACTTCCTGTCGAAGTGATTACTTCCGGTTCGGTCGCAGTCGACAATGCCTTAGGCGCTGGCGGGTTTCCCCGCGGACGGGTGATCGAGGTTTTCGGCCCTGAATCTTCCGGCAAAACACGCTCGCGCTACATGTAATTGCAGAAGCGCAAAAGGCAGGCGGGAATGCCGCCTTTATTGATGCGGAACACGCACTCGATCCGCGATACGCCGCAAAGCTAGGGGTCGACATCGAAAATCTAGTAGTGTCGCAGCCTGACTACGGTGAGCAGGCGTTGGAGATCGCACAGGCGCTCGTCGGCTCGCAGGCCTTCGACGTAATCGTGGTCGATTCCGTCGCCGCACTCACGCCGAAAGCTGAGATTGAAGGCGAGATGGGCGACAACCACATGGGGCTGCATGCGCGCATGATGTCGCAAGCATTGCGCAAGTTGACCGCGTCGGTTTCAAAAGCAAATACCTGCCTGGTCTTTATCAATCAGGTTCGCGAAAAAATTGGCGTGATGTTCGGCAATCCAGAGACGACAACGGGCGGCAGAGCGCTGAAGTTTTTCTCGTCGGTCCGGGTGGAAGTTCGCCGTATGACGGCTATTAAAGACGGCGAGACGGTCGTCGGCAACCGGACAAAAATCAAAATCGTTAAAAACAAGATACTCCTCCGTTCCGCGAAGCCGAGGTCGACATCCTTTATGGCGTAGGCATTTCCAAAGAAGGTGACTTGCTTGACTTAGGAGCGGAACAAAAGATTTTGGAAAAGAGTGGTTCCTGGTATAGCTATAAAGGCGAGCGCATTGGACAAGGTCGCGAAAACGCCCGTCAGACGCTGATTGAACGGACAGAGTTACGGCAGGCTATCGAAACTGAGCTGCGGCAATCGCTTGGTTTGGATAAATCCACTCAAGCGTCTCCAGAATTTGAACTGCTCAAGACGCCCTCGAGAAAAGTCTCCTAGTTTGATGCGGCATCAGCCGCCTGCTTTATTCAACGCTTCCCTGGATTCTTGCGCTGCCCGGCTCTGGGGAGCTATTGCTATTGCGTCTTCCCAGGCCGCTGTTGCTGCCTGAAGCTTGTGCGCGTCACGAAGGAAAGCCCCATGAAAGTAAAGACTAGCGGCCGCAAGCCGAGGTTCTAGTGCGCCTGTCTTTGCTGCCGTCTCGGCGTGGCCGGCCAAATAAGCGAAATCCTGCTCAGACTGCTCCCGGCGGTGAAAAAAGCCGGGAAGATCGTAGGTAGTGGCTGCGCGGATGAAGCGGATCTCCAGGTCAGATGGTGCGGCCGCAACAGCTTCGTCCATGAGCTCGATACCTTCTCGCGACAGGGAATTCTTTTTCCAGAGTGCCCAGGTATGTGCCGCTTCGACCAATTGCAAGCTGCCGTAGTAGACCTGAACCCGAGGGTCATTCCGGTGCTGGCGGTAAAGTTCCGAGAACTGCTCATCAGCTTGGGCGTACGCCTTTTTGTCGCCGTCAGAACCCTGGAAATATAAGCGTCGCGCTTGCTTGAACTGCGGCGGCTGATCCAGACTCTGCGCGACGCTCAACAAAGACAGCATCAGAAAAGTTGCAACGACCTTCACGCGCCCCGTTCACCCCGCAGGAACTTCAAAGATTCGGTGATGTGTAGCTTACTTACTAGGTCAGCACCGGTGATTTGGAGAATCTGTTTGTCTTGCGCGATGACATAAGTGGATCGTCCCGGCAAAAAGCCTAGCAGCTTTGGGACGCGGTACAGCTTCCGTACGTATCCATCGCGGTCGAGCAGCAGAGGAAATGGCAATTTGTGGTATTCGGCGAAGCGCCTTGTGAGAGATTCGCTTCCCGGGCTGATTCCGTAGACTTGCGCGTTCAAATGGCGGAAGTCTGCGACATGATCACGAAAAGAGCACACCTCGGCCGTGCAGATCGGAGTGAAATTTTGAACGTAGAAGAATAGAACGACGGCCGAGTGCCCCAGCGCCTCATATAACTGAAAGTTGCTGCCGGTTACTGAGGCAAGCTGAAAGTCCGGCGCTATATCGCCGGTCGAAAGCAATGGCTGGGACATATTTAAGTAGTCGAGTAACGGCGGCCTTTCCAGATGGCGGGAACTCGTAAAAGTGAACGCAGCAGAGCGTACCACTGAATGCCGAGCAGAAGACAAATTGCGAGAGGATGAAACAAAGCTGCTAAGATCGGCTGCCGAAAGCGAACAGCGGAAACAAGGCGCGGCATGAAGGACGCGAGCACGGCTAGTCCTGAAAGTGCTTTCAAGGTACTCGATTGCCCGAGCGTCCAGGCGAGGGCAAGCATCAACACTGGAAACACCTGCCCAACCAGCAGGAGTAGCGAGAAGGGCAGTATCCTCCCCGGAGATGCTATTCCTTCATCCGCATTCTTGAGTAAGCCGAAAAAGACTTCAGACGCGTTGTGATACATGCGGCAGGACGCAGTAGAAGTGGCGTCACACAAATCGGTCATGATACCGGCTCTTCGGAATGCCTTCGGCAGAGTTAATCCGTCGTGACGTGAGTTCCGGATTGCGGCATGTCCGCCGGAACGGCGGTAAGCTTCACGATCCGCCACAAAGATCTGGCCGCATCCTGCGCCAAACGACGGATGCACCCATCGGCGCATCCCGCTCAGGGGCAGAAAGCCGAGTAGCAGGAAATGCATCAACGGAAGCAGCAGTTGTTCCAAAGCCGTTTGCGTGATCTGCCGGGGAAAACCGCTAACCAGGCCAGAGTTCCGGGTTCGCAGCGCGCTGATCATCTTCGTCAGTCCGTCTTTGCTCAGTTGAACATCAGCATCGATGAAACAGAGGACAGGTTTAGTAGCGAGCTCGGCGAGAACCGAACAGGCGAACTGTTTACCGCACCAGCCGCTTGGCAGAGGAGGCGCAGTGACAAGGCGGAGGCGCTTATCCTTCAGCGCGAGACTTCTTACGATTTCCGATGTCCGGTCTTCGCTATGGTCGTCCAGCACGATCACTTCCAGGTGCACATGCAGGCTCGCCAGTGCAGCGCGAACCGACGCCCCAATGGACGCCTCCTCGTCCCTTGCAGGAATCAATACGGATACGGACTCTCTGCGCAGAGACACAGGCGGCCTGGTATAAAGCGCTAGGTTCCATAAAAATAAAAGGGCTGGAATGACCGCCAAAAAGCAAACACACCAAGCCAGCGCCACGAGTAGCACGCTAGTGGCTCCCGTGTTCCGGCTGCCAGGGCTTTCCTCGCAAGCGGGCTCTGGCTGCTCGCCAGAGATCGTAGACGCCGCCAACGCCGGCGCCACCCCTCAATAGCGGTTCGAATAAATTGGGATCACGCCGTTGGACTTTCTCGGCCAATGCATTTTCCGTTTCCTCTAACGCCGAAGCGAATGTAGTGTTCCATTCTGAAGCTTTCTGCTCGCGGCCCTCCGCCACTAAGACGGGCCGGCCGAAACAGGCAAACACTTCCGCGAATCTTTCGTTCCAAAAAGTGTATTCGAGGGCCAGCGGCAACATCGCAAAGCGACCCAGGCGGCGGGCCAAATGACCTACTCCCGGTTCCATACGTACCGGCCTTTGCCGCACGTCCGTAAACTCGCCTTGTGGCGTCACCCAAAAGGCGCCCTTAGGGCTGCTCAATACTGATTCGCCTATTCGCAGGAACCGGGCCGCTCCTGAGCGGGTCGAACGATCGATACCAAAAAAACCGAGGCGCTCGAAGAACTTATATTTTGCTAAACCTTCGTCCGCGATAGGAGCGTATTGCCGGCGCTCTCTGAAAAACCGCTGGCTTAAGTAAAGTGCAACCAGTGGATCCCACCAGGATGAATGATTCACGCAGACCAGGAGCGGATACTGCTCGAGTTGCTGCAAATCGCCCAAGCAAAGCAGGTGGAGCCCGTGAAAATTCCTTTTCAAGTAGAAGCTGGCGTATCGTTCGAACCAGTGGAGCTGCCGCTTTGCTACGGGCGGAAGGATACCGGTTGATGTGCTCCTCATACAGCGGCGGCAAAGGCGTGCGACCGTTCGACAACTCCATCCTGATCCAAGCGGTCGGCAGCGATCCATCCCGACATCAACACCATTGGCATGCCAGGCCCCGGATGCGCCGCACCGCCCGCCAGATAGAAGCCGCGAATATGCGGATCGTGATTGGCCGGCTTAAAGCCACCCTGCATTCGCCCATGACTGGTAATTCCGTAGATGGCTCCGCTGAGCACGCCGTAACGCTCGTGGATGTCGCGGGGCGTAAGGTAACGCTCCATTTGAATGTCGGATTCAAGCGAGTCCAAACCAGCGGTCCGTTTAAGCTTATCGAGAATCACCTGGCGATAACGAGGATACAACTCCTTCCAGTCCTGCCCCGGGCGAAGATGCGGAGTGTGCACCAAAATATAAAGTGCTTCGCCGCCCTCGGGAGCGACTTCTGGTTCCGTACGAGCAGGTGCACACAGGTAGCATGTCGGATCAGGCGCCGTTTCGCCCTTGTCATAAATCGCGTGGAATTCTTCTGAAGCGTCGCGAGAGAAAATGAAGTTGTGATGGGCTAAATGCTCATAGCGGCGCTTGAGACCCAGGTACATCACCACCCCTGAGCAGGCCGGCTCATACGAACGGCGACGGTCGAAATCCTGCGCGAATCGGCCGCCCAGCAGCTCACGATAGGTGCGTACAGAATCGGAGTTGGCCACCACCGCTCGCAGCGGGATGCGTTCACCGTGGAGGGTTTCGAGACCAGTCACTTGGTCGCCTTCTGTCTCAATTTTCCTTATCTGCGCATTGGTGCGGAAGGTAACACCTAGTTCAACTGCCAGTTTCTGGAGAGCTTTCGGAATGGCGCGTGTGCCGCCTTTCGGGTACCACACCCCCTCGCTGCTCTGCATGTGAGCAATCGCGCAAAGTATGGCCGGCGTTCTTTCCGGCGACGATCCTACATACTGCACCATGTGGTCCAGCATCTGAGCCACACGCTTGTCCTTAATTTCACGACGGATTGCTCCAGCTACGGTCTGGCCCAATTTCATTCGACTCACATCGCGCAGGAGAGTCAGATTGAGCGCCGACCCAGTCTGAAACGTGTCGCGCATGCTGCCGACAGATCGCCAGAAGAAGAAGCGATTGGAAATAGCGTGCAACTCTTCGGAGTCATCGATGAAACGCCGATAGCCGTCAACCGTGCCGGGAGAGTATTTGCTCAGCTCCTGCCGCATGGCGTCGCTGTCGCCGTAAAGGTCAAGCTGAGTCTTATCTTCGAAAAAGGAGCGCCACTGCGGCTCGAGCTGCATCAGCTCCAGGTAGTCAGATAGCTCGCGCCCAGCCTCGGAAAAGATCTTACGCAACACGGACGGATAAATCAGGATCGTGGGCCCCATGTCGAAACGGAAGCCCTCCTCGCGGAGCACCGCTGCTTTGCCGCCGATCCAATCGTTCTTCTCAAATACGGTGACCCGATAGCCACGGGCGGCGAGCACACACGCGGCGCTCAGTCCGCCCAGACCGGAACCAATTACCCCAACCGTCTCGCTCGCATTCATCGCTTCAAATCGTTCCATTGTCACGCTACTCCAGCTACTAAAGACTTCGCCTGTGGAGAATCCCACGGGATTGCCATGCCGAGATCTTGCAACAAGAGGCGTGAGCTGATGCGTGCCGATTCGAAGATAACGGGCAAACCGCTACCAGGGTGCGTACTGCCGCCCACGAGATAGACGCTGTCGAGCTCGTCGAATCGATTGCGCGGCCGCAGGTGCAGCATCTGCGACCAATTATGGGCCAGCCCGAAAACAGCTCCCTTGTGCAGTTCGAAGTCGGAGTCCCAGTTTGCAGGAGTGATGATTCGTTCGTACTCGATGCGAGAGCGAATGTCCGGCGCGCCGATATCTGCGAGCTTGTTCAAGATGAGCTCGCGGAACCGCGGCCGCTCACGCTCCCAATCCACTCGCTTGCTCTGATGAGTGACCGGCACGAGCACATAAAACGTACTCTTTCCTCTGGGCGCAAGGGTTCCGTCCGTTACCGATGCATTTTGAACATAGTAAGACGGATCGTCGGAAAGAACATGCTTTCGTCCGATATCGTCCATATTCTGCATGTAGTCTTTGGACACGTAAATCGTGTGATGCGACATCTGGTCATACGTGCCGCGCAGACCAAGGTACATCATGAAGGCCGAGCAGGACAGGCACTTCTTTTCGAGCTTGTGATCCTTCCAGCGATGCCGTAATTCATTCGGCACCAGCCTCGACATAGCGCGAGCGAAATCAGCATTCACCACAACAGCATCCGCCTTGTACTCGCCATGCGCAGTTCGCACTCCGGTCGCTTTGTGCCCTTGAACCAGGATTTCTTCCGCGGGCTCGTTCAAGCGTATTTCGACTCCGAGTTGCTGGCAGATCCTGCCGAGCGCTGTTGTGACAGAGCCACAACCGCCGATCGGGTGATATACCCCGTATTCGTATTCGAGAAAGGCAAGGATGGTGAACAAGCTTGGGCATTCGAAAGGCGACATGCCTAAATACTTCGACTGAAAGGAAAAAGCGAGCCGGATGCGCTGATCGCTAAAATAGCGGCCGAGTTCGGAATCAAGCGAACGCCACGGCTTTAGAATCGGCAGAAGCTGAAGCAGTTTAGGCCGGACCGTGTCGCGCCAACTGTCAAAGGCAGTCTCCAGGAACGGCTTGAACTTCTCGAGTTTCACTCGATTATCGTGAAGGAAACGGCGAAGCTGAGTGGCATCGAGCGCATTTAACTTGGCTATAGCCGCCTCCATTCGCTGCACGTTTGGTGTCGCCAGGATCTCGCCGCCACCGCCAAATACCAGCCGATACTGAGGGTCAAGTTGGATGAGTTGCAGCTCACTCCAAAGGTCGTAGCCTAGGCCGTCGAGAATGCCGTCGAGAACCTGCGGATAGTGAAAGAACGTAGGACCGTGGTCGAAACGAAAACCATTTTCAATAAAAGTCGAGGTTCTGCCGCCCAAATGAGACAGCCGTTCGAGAACCGTTACTCGCATTCCGGCTTTCGCCAGAAGAGCAGCGGAGGTAAGCCCGCCCGGACCAGCACCTATGATGACAACCGATCGAGACAAGAAGCTTCAGATCCTCCCACAGCTTGAGATGGCACTGCAGGAATGGAGCGTCTTTTTTTTAACTCTGACTACGTTTCAGAACTTTTACGGATGTAAGTTGCCTATAATTGGGCAGACAAGCAAAGAGAACTGCTGAACCCAAAACCGCGCCGCTGAAGATCAGAAGTGAGAATCGGTATGATCCCGTGCGATCGAATACCAGTCCCATAATGAATGGCCCAGCAGCTCCCGCCACTGCGTAAGCGGACCAGGTATACGCGTAGAGCTCGCTAAATCTTTGAAGCCCGAAGTAGCGGGTGAGTAAGTATGGGACTGTATCTGACTCTGCTCCTAAACCAATGCCGACCAGGGCTGCGCCTACCATCTCGACCGTCAGCGTAGTGCCTTCCACAATGAGCAGGAAGCCCGCCGCACACGCCACGAACAGCAGTGCTGCAACCCGTGACGCCACAAACCGATCGAGCAGGTAACCGGTAGCGAGACGGCTGGCTAGCGTCATGAAACCCGCAACGGAGAGCACGGCGGCTGCTTGTGCGGCGGCAAATCCCCGGTCCGTAAGCAACGGCGCAAGGTGTGCCTCGAGCCCGTTCGTCGCGATCGAGAATAGAACAAGTCCGCCTGTCAGGTAAAGAAAGGGCGCGCTTCGCAGATCTCTCCAGATACTGATTCGCTCCGATTGAGACTCGGGCTGGGAACGCTCATCCGGCGAATCACCGGGTTCCTTCAGGAAAGCCATCGTGAGTGGAAGACCAATGACGAGAATCAAACTACCGAGCGCGGCATAAGCGGTTCGCCAGCCGTAGGTTGAAATCAGCCACTGTGCAAGCGGAGGGAAGACCATGGATCCCGTGGCCGAGCCCGTCAGCACAGCCGCAAGTGCGCGCCCTCTCGATTGATGGAACCAGGCGCTCACTACGCGCGCATAGCCGAGTTGCGTGGTGCCGTTGCCGATGGTTCCAAGCAAAAAGAAAATGGCGTAGAAATGGCTAAGCTTTGGCGTTAACAAGCTCAGTGAAGCGAATGCCAGACCATAGACGATCGTGCATGGAACGATTACACGTCTAGCCGGGAAGCGATCCAAGAAACGTCCAATGACCGGCGAGCAGACCGCAGCGGTGAGGGCGGTCAGCGTAAAGGCAAGCGACACCTGGCTGCGTGTCCAGCCGAAAGAGGCCGTGAGCGGCTTGAGGAATACGCCGAAGGTAAAGATGACGACCGATCCGAACCCGACGAAAATGCCGCAGCAGGCAGCCGCGAGAACCAAGTATCGTTGCCAGGCATCCCGCTTACTCGTCTTTAGAGAGCTGGAGCGCAGGTTGAGAACTTCTGGAGTAGCCATGAATAGCGGATCGCTTTCCTCCTTGCCGGTGTGCCTCGTCGCTCATAGGGTGCACCCCACTCGCATCGATCCAGCGGTTGAAAAAATTGAACAACGCGCAGACTGTGAGGGCATAGTAAATCGCCTCATCGTTGTAGCCGGCATGATGCAGAGCATCGATGTCCGCTGGCTGGATTGAGACGGAATCGAAATTAACCTTTCGCACGAATCGAAATAGCGCCTTTTCGGCGTCCGACAGACTCGATGTTTCCGGATCGTTCAAAACCGCCGCTACCAATTCCGTGCTGCCCAGGAGTTCCGCCGCGACCGCGGCGTGAGACTTCGTTCAAAACGGGCACTGGTTCAACTGCGAAGTGTATGCCGCAATGAGCTCTCGAAGGCCCGGCGAAATCGGAGCCTCCTCCCGCATGATCTCCTGCGTGAAGCGCTCCAGGTGCGCTGTCGCTTTGATCTTGCGCTGTCGCTTTGATCTTGAAGGAGAACATGTGAAGGATCTGCGGGTACTCAGGTCCAACGCGTTTCATCATCTCGATCGCGCGCGTGTAATTGTCGTCACCGTGATGTTGTTCAACATCTTTCAGGAACATCGGGTCCATATTTTTTTTGATTCTCCGTTCAGATCTAGAAGATAACCTTCAATGCTAACTGCAGGAGGCGGGGCGGTGCGGCTTGCAGGATCTGGCCGAAGGCAGGGGATTGCAGGTCGTGCTCCGGCAGCCCGAAGTTGGCATGATTCAGCAGGTTGAAAAACTCGGCGCGAAACTGCAGGCGCACCCGTTCCGTCAGAGGAAACGATTTAAACAGGGATAGATCGACTGTCTCGATGCCAGGACCGCGAACGACATTGCGGCCCTCGTTCCCAAATTGTCCTGCGTTGATCACGGGATCCAGTTGCCGAAACGCCGTGCGGCTCACCCACTGGTTGGGCGTATGGCGGCCTGCATTCGGATCGGAGGCCAGGTCAGGCCGGCTCGAGTAAAAGCCCGTGATCCCCGGAGCGCTCCCTTGCAAGGAAACGTTCGCGCTATCGTAAACCGTGAAAGGCGTGCCGGAGGTAAGGTTCACAATCGTATTCAGCTGCCATCCATTTAAAAGAGGTCTGGAGAATGCCGGCTCATTTCGCCACTGCGGAATAGCGTAGGTGCCGCTAAACGCAAAGCGGTTAGTCGCGTCGAATAAAGAAGGTCCGTGCTCTGCTCTCAAGTTAAATGGATTTTGCGCCAGATCATTCTCCCCGGCTACGAGAGTCGTTGCGGATCCCGCAAGATTGAGTGACGAAACGTAATCGAGGCTCTTCGACCACGAGTACGACGCGAGAAATGAAAGTCGCGGGTCAACTGGCGCGAAAGCGCGACTTGCAGCGCGTGATACGTCGAGCGATTGTTGTCTGCAATCAGGCCCACTGAAGCGAATGCGCACGAGCCATCCGCGGTGCAATCTGCATAAGGACGCCGTTGCTCGGAGTTCTGCGATGAAGCGCCGGGAGAGTAGAACGAAGGATTCGCTTCGATGAAGCGCGGCAAGTGTGTCCCTTTGTTGCCGACATAGCGAACGTCGAGCAGATAGTTGCTCGCAAAGCTCTGCTGAATCGAAAAGTTCCAGTTTTGGGAGTATGGCGGCAGCATGCCGGACTGCACGGTGAGCACCGTTGCGGGCCGCACGTACGATCCGGTTGTAAAGGGGGGCTGCTGCCCGTTGTAAGGATCAGCAATATCAAATCCCGGGCCGGCTAGCTGGTACGCTTCGGTCCAGGGCAGCGCACTGACGGCAGCTTGCAGCGGACCGCCGGTGCCATTCGTATAGCCGTCGTAGAAGATTCCGTATGCTGCCCGGATGGAAGTTCGGCCGTGACCGGTTGGGTCCCAGGCAAGGCCGACACGAGGCATAATCTCCCGGTAAGTTACGGGCGCTATTCCTGCGGCGACGCCGCGATCGCCTGGAAATAGCAGTCCCTGTGGCGCATTCGGCATGACAGTGGACTGTTCACCGGGCGCGAAAGCGTTCCGCCGGTTCCGAATCTCTGTGTAAGGCGTGTTCACTTCGTAGCGCAGTCCGTACGAGATCGTGAGTCGCGGACCACGCGCCACTCGTCTTGCGCATAACCGGCGGCGATCCATTTGCGCAGACCGCGGCTAAAATCACCACCACCCTGAAAGAATTGAACGGACTGCCCTAAGAGAAAGCTTGCGAACGAATCGTTCACTGGAAAGGGTGCGAACACAAAGAAGCCGTTGGTAGCGATCCCGAGCAGCACGTTAATCTGCTGACGATCGAGATCCGCCCCGAACTTCAAGTTGTGACGGCCTCGTGTCGTCGCGAGCGAATAATAACCCTGATAGTCGTTTTGAAACGTGTTCTGAGGACCTGTGATCGGATTACCGATGTTTGCCTACCCGCTCACAATCAGATAGGGCGAACCCAAGGCGCTACTGAGCGTTGGTTGGTAATTGAATCCCAAGCTGCTGGCCGGCGTGTGATTCTGTGCGTCTCCATATCGAAAAACGTTGCGGAAGAATGCTGCGCGAACTGTCTGCACGGTGCGCGGCGAGAACAGGTGGACATCCGACACCGTAAAGGAGTGGGTGCGAACATCATCGCCAACCGGAAAGCCTGGCACATTGGAACCGTTTATTGGCAACGGATCGAGCACCGCCGTGGAGGACGTCGCATAGCGGGCGAAGATCTGATCGCTGTTGCTGAAATAATGGTCGAGACGGAAACCGCCCTGGTCATAGTTGTTCGTGAGAATCTGTGTCGAGGAAAACAGCGAGGGCGACAGATTACCGAGAGGATACAGCGCCTCCGCCTTGAGCGCAATTGGACTGATCAGGAACGAGGGGATGCGATTTGCAGGAAACGGCTTCCCCGTAAACTCGTTTATTAAAGGCTTCTGCAAACCGGTACTGGGATCTATCAATCCTGAGAAGTCGCCGCTGCGCTGGGCGGCCGTTGGCACGATGGCGGCCTGCGTCTCACCTTGGCGATCGCGCTGGCCCTCGTAGTATAGGAAGAAGAAATCTTTATTGCGCCGGATCCGGCCGCCCAGCGTCGCACCGTTTGGTTCTGATGGAGAGGCTCAGTGCGGTTCGCGAAGAAGTTCCGAGCGTCGAACGCACTATTGCGCAGAAAATCGTAAATATCGCCGTGAAACTGATCGGTTCCGGATTTGGTGATGACGCTGGTGGTAGCTCCGCTGGTTTCGCCGTACTCGGCCGATGCATTCGAGGTCAGAATGCGAAACTCTGTAACGGCATCGGGCGGCGTTCGCAGGGCGAAGCCGCCGTTCACGCTATCCACATTCGTGACTCCATCCAACAAATAGTTGTTTGACTCGGGCGGCTGTCCATTCACGGCATACGCTTGCCCGCTCCGCAGAATTCCACCGGCTTGCATCAGTCCTGCGGTCAAAGGCGCAACGCCCGGCTGCAACAACCCGAGCTGCGTCAGATTACGGCCGTTCAAAGGCAAATCCGTTGCCTCTCTCGAGGAAACCACGTTGCCGAGCGCGGAACTGACGTCGACTACCGCACCTGTCCCTATTACCTCGACCGTACTGTTGCCCATCGCGATCTGAAGTTCGGCCGGCACGTTGACAGTCCGCTCTATATCGATGTGAATGTGGGGAACAGCGTAGGCGCGAAATCCGGGTGCGGTTACATGCAGCGCGTATTCGCCGGCCGGAAGGAAAGAAAAGTAAAAGCTCCCATCGCGCGATGATGGTTGTGTTATGGCCAAACCGGTCGCTTCGTTTCGAACCGTAACAAGCGCACCAGGAATGCCGGCGCTTGAGGGATCAGAAATCTGTCCCTGGAGCTTGCCAGTCGGGTCCTGGGCAAGAGCTAAAGACGCACCTACGACGAACCACAAAAGGCACTGCACCAAAAGCTTGCCATCCTTAATCATGCGAGACTTTCAGCAGCCTAACAGGATGCAGGATTTGTGTCGTGACTCTTGCGATTGAATTTAGGATCAATCAAATTGTGGATGCGTAATTGAAGCGGCCTTGCTATATCAGACGCTTGGGAGTATTGAGACCTTGGTTGTGTTTCGTCCTACTACTCTCCAATTCCGCGTTCGGTTTAGACAAGGCGAGGAGCTTAGCACAGTTTAGCTATCAGACTTGGCAGACGGGGAACGGCCTTCCGCAAAACACAATACGCAGTATTCTGCAAAACCGTGAAGGATTCATCTGGCTCGCTACCGAGGGCGGTTTGGCCCGCTTTGACGGTACTCAGTTTATCGTCTTCGATACTCGTAACACGCCTTCGCTCCGGAGCAATAACATTCGAAGCTTGCTCGAGGATGAGCAAGGCTCTTTATGGATCGCGACGGCGGAGGGCATATGCAGGCGGACGGGCGAACAATTCGAGATGTTGCCTTCCGGTTCCGGGGCGTCAAGACGCAGCGTCCTGGCTCTGCATCGTGATCGTTCAGGCGAAATCCTGGCTCTTTCGTCCGATGGCGTCGCACGCTGGCATGCCGGTACCGGCAAACCAACGTATAGAGACACTCTCCAGTTGGCGGAAGGCATGCCAAGGCTGACCGGCGCCGTCGCATCGGGCTCTGATGGAAAAGTTTGGCTCGGGACGCAAACTGGGGTGGAAATGATCGAGAACGGGCAAATGACCAATGCGTCCGGCAATCTTCCGTCCACGCCAGTCAATGCGCTTCTGCTCGATCATTCCGCGCGGCTGTGGGCAGGAACGGCTAAAGGGCTATTCGTCGCTGAGCCGAACGGGGCGGGCAAATTCCATTCGTTCGGGGATGCCTTGACTGCCGGTGTCGTGCTGGCGCTTTTCGAAGATTGGGAAGGCAGCGTCTGGCTCGGAACCGATCACGGAACTGTGCGCCTTGTGCACGACGCTGGAGGAACTTATAAAGCGGATCGGGCGCTCTCCGGTCAGTATGTCATCGCTATGGCGGAGGATGCCGAAGGCGACCTGTGGATGGGCACCGAATCGACAGGAATGACGGTCGCCCGCAGCCAAAAGTTCATTACTTACACCACGCGCGACGGGCTCGCCGCAGACGCTGTCCGATGTGTATTCGAGAGCCCCAACGGCGCTCTTTCGATAGGTACAGGCGCGGGTGTCACCAACCTTAGGGACGGCCAACACAGCCTGCTGACAACTGCTTCGGGTCTATCGAGCAATGTCATCCTGTCGCTGGGTGCTGATAAGGCGGGGCGGCTGCTAATGGGCACGCCTGACGGTTTAAACCGGCTTGAAGAAGATGGAAAGATTTCGGTCACAACCTCGGCCGACGGTTTAGCGGACGACTTTGTCCGATCAATTTACAAAGATAACGATGGTTCGCTTTGGATCGGAACCCGTCGCGGCCTTTCGCACGGGACCGGTGAGCGGCGTTTCACGACTTACACCCAGGCTGATGGATTGGGAAGCGAATTGGTTGGGACCATGACACGCAATCGCGAAGGCGACTTGTGGATTGCCACTCTCGATGGTCTGAACCGCTTCCGCAAAGGCCGTTTCAGCACGTACCGGACGCATGATGGGCTTTCAAGCAACATCATCACCGCACTCTATGAAGACGCCGAAGGGGAACTCTGGATTGGCACGCAGAACGGTGGCCTCAACCTTTTGCATAACGGCGTCATTCACCAATTGCCGATGAAGCTCGGTCTTCCTCTCTCGGTGTTCGGAATCAGCGAGGATCTGAACGGTGAGCTATGGTTCTCGTCAAAGCTGGGTATTGCTCGGGCGAATAAAAACGAGCTCAGAAAGTCGGCGCTGAATTCGAATGCCGGGGCAACGGTTGTATGGTACGGCGCGAGCGATGGCTTGCTGATCAATGAGTGCAGCGTCGGCGGCCATCCTGAAGTCTGGAAGGCGCAGGATGGGACACTTTGGTTCTCCACATTGAAGGGCTTGGCTGCCCTTTATCCGAGTGCCGCCCATCTTAATCGCGTGCTGCCGCCCGTGGTGATCGAATCCGTGCGGATCGACGACCGCGCCTTTGCGCCTTCGGACGTGCACGAGATAAAGCCGGGGCCATCCCGTTTCGCGTTCGAGTATGCAGGCTTGAGCTTTGTTGCGCCGCAGAAGGTCATTTACCGGTATAAGCTCGAAGGCTTCGACAAAAGCTGGATAGAAGCGGGAACACAGAAGACGGCTTACTACACCAACATTCCGCCTGGGAACTACCGGTTTCGAGTTCTGGCTCGCAACAATGACGGGTTCTGGAACGAGGGAGGTGCTCAGACCAATTTCCGGCTCGCGCCTCATTTCTATCAGACGATCTGGTTCTATGCGTTGCTGGGGCTCGCACTGGCCGGAGCGTCTTTCTTGATTTACCGGTGGCGGGTAGCGGAAGTGGAAGCCCGGTTCAACGCCGTACTGCAGGAACGCAACCGTATTGCCCGAGAGATTCACGACACGCTGGCTCAGGGGTTTGTCGGAGTATCGATGCAGCTCGAAATTGTGTCGCGCCTTCTGTCTTCTTCCGCAGATGCGGCGCGCGAGCACCTCGATCAAGCCCGTACACAAGTTCGTGAGAGCCTCGCCGAAGCGCGCCGATCCATTTGGCAACTCCGGTCTCAGTCTGCTGAAACGGGTGATCTTGCGTCCCGCCTTTCGAAAGCAGCCAACCAGGTGATTGGCTCCGCTCCGGTAAAGTTGAGCTTGGAAGTTCGCGGAACTTACCGGCCCGTTCGGTCTGGGATTGAAGATGAACTCTTGCGCATCGGGCAAGAAGCCGTGACCAATGTTTTGCGACACGCCGATGCTGGACGCGTTTCGATTGAGCTTGCCTACACATCGAAGAAGCTGCGCATGACTATCACCGATGACGGCCGGGGGTTTGCCCGGCATCCGTACGCCTCAGGCCCCAACGGCCACTTCGGCTTACAGGGTATGGAGGAGCGCGCACAGCAGATTCACGCTCGATTGGTGGTCGCGAGCGAAGAAGGAAAAGGAACAACAGTGCTCGTGGAGGCGCCCTTAACGTAATGGAACCGATTCGGATTCTTGTAGTCGATGACCATCATATTGTTCGCCAGGGATTGACTGCGCTCTTGAAAACTGTGCCGGATATCGAAGTTGTTGCCGAAGGCTCAGATGGGGAACAAGCCGTGGCGCTGTTCCGGCAGCATCGCCCGGATGTCACCATCATGGATCTGCGCATGCCGAAGAAGACCGGAGTCGAAGCTATTGCCGAGATCCGGCGCGAAGCTTCCGGCGCGCGCATCATCGTGCTCACAACCTTTGACGGCGATGAGGACATCTATCGTGCGTTGCAGGCTGGCGCGAAAGGATATCTACTGAAAGATATGTTCGGCGAGGAGTTGATCGATGCGATCCGGACAGTGCATGCCGGGAAACAACGAATCCCCGCCGTGGTTGCGCAGCGTCTCGCCGAGCGCATGGGTGGTCCGAGCTTGACCAGCCGCGAACTTGAAGTGTTGAACAATATTGTGGCCGGGCGCAGCAACCGCGAAATCGGCCTCGAGCTCTCGATCTCGGAAGCTACGGTTAAGACTCACATTAACAATCTGTTGAGCAAACTTGGAGTGACGGACCGCACGCAAGCTGCGACCACAGCTTTGCAGCGCGGCATCGTTCACCTTCCTGAAAAGGAGAGCCATTCGTGAACGCGGCGTTCACTCGGGCGATACTCCTGCTGTGTTCCCTACCGGTGTCTTCGCTACCGGTAACGAGCTCCTGGAGAGCCGCTACCGAAGCTGAGCTGAAGCAAATCATTCCGGCTCGGGCGCCAGTCGGGAGCGAACGCATCGAAACCGAATTTCGAACCGCCTCCGGCATCACCAACGGCAAAGGACAGTATGTAGCGGGCGTTGTACTCATCACTGCCGGGTACTCCGCTGACGGAAAATATTCGCATTTCTTGCTCGTCCAGGCGCCTCTTACTATCGGTGAAATTCACCTCAAGCCGGGCGAGTACGTCTTTGGCTGGCGTCACGAAGGCGACCTGTTGCGCGTCATGTTCTATGAGGCGCAAAGCGGAAAGTTGCTCGGCACGGTCGATGCCGTACGTAACAGTACAATCGGCAAAATCGAATCCTTCCACTTATATGCGCCGGGCGACAGATCTCTTATCCAGATCGGCCGGTTTGGTCTTTCGTACAAACTTACGGATTAAGTTTCGCGAACTCTGAACGCTCGGAATTCGTCACACTGTGCATAGCATGACTTGTCCAAATTGTGGCTTGGCCAATCCAGACACCGCGAGATTTTGCGCAAATTGTGGCACGCCTCTCGCCGCTGCTCCTCCTCCCTCGTCTCAGTACCAGAGCCAGCCACAATACAGCGCTCCGCAACCGGGCGGGCTGCCGGGGTCAGGCAATTCGAAAGCGAAGAATATTGGAATTGGATGTCTGATCGCAATTGTTATTTTCCTGTTGTTAACTTTCTCCTGCACTCGAGCCTGCTTCGGATGGAGGCACGGGCGCACGTACGTGCATCGTAGATATTGAAGAACTGCTTTGATTGGCAGTTATCCCTGCGCGCCTTTGGCAACCTTCTTGCGTTCCGTCGCATCTCAAGGGTTAGCTGGAAATGCGTTAGAATACGTACAAATACCAGGGTGAGTTGGTCATGAAGGAGTTGTCAGTGCTGATAGGGCGATGTATGTCCGCCGGCTTATTGTTATTTTGTTCAGCGGCAGGCTGTCTCTTCGCCGCACAAGACCATAGTAAAGCCGGAGAGTTGTACAAACGGACCCATTACGAAGAGTCTTTGGCTCTGCTCGACAAGCATAGTGAAGACGGAGCGACGAATTTTCTGCTCGGGCGCGATTACTTCATGACCGGCGAGTTCAGGAAATCATCAGAGTTTTTCGAGAAGGCGAGCAGTTCCAATCCAGCGAGCAGTGAATACATGGATTGGCTAGGACGGGCCTATGGTAAGCGGGCGGAAACGTCCAATCCGCTGATGGCGCCGGCATGGGCGTCGAGGGCTCGCCAAGCGTTTGAAAAGGCGGTCGAACTTGACGGCACGAATCGCGATGCTCTGGACGATCTGTTTGATTACTACTTAGAAGCGCCTGGATTCCTCGGTGGTGGCTACGAAAAAGCAGCAGTCGTAGCAGAAAAGCTAAGCGCGGTTGATCCGGGTGAGGCACACTACGACCGTTTTAAACTGGATCAGAAACGGAAAGAATTTGGCTCCGCTGAGCAGCATCTTCGCCAAGCTGTCGCGACCGCCCCTCACAGCGTGGGTCACATCATTGCACTGGCGAAGTTCTTGGCAAGCCAGGGCCGAATCAAGGAGAGCGATGCTTTGTTTGCGAAAGCGCAGGAAGTCTCGCCCAATAATCCGAGGGTTTGGTTCGCTGAAGCCGATGTTCTCGTCAAGCAAAAGCGCAATCTAGCAGAGGCCAAAGAGCTGCTTACCAAATACGTTCACTCTTCTACCATTACAGCTGATGACCCGCCTCGAGAAGAAGCCCTGCGGTTATTGAAACAGGCGGGGGGAGCCTAATTTCCCCACCCTTTTGGATACTCGCTGTAGTACTTTCCGCCGCGGCCCACCCGATTCAACATGAATCTTTCTGAGGCGATCAATTTCAGTCTTCAGGCGTTGCGCGCCAACCGTCTGCGCACCTTTCTTACCGCGCTGGGCGTGATCGTCGGGAACGCCTCTGTGATTCTCGTAGTCACGATTTCGCTCGCGAGCAAAACGTTCATCCTTGACCAGATTCGCGGTATCGGATCGAATCTCGTATACGCCAGTTCAGATGCCGGCGGCGAGGATGCCGCCCAGGTACAAAACGACTACATCAAGCGTACGGACATACAGGCCTTCCGCGATACTCTCGGCAGCCGCATTGTCGCTGCAACGGGGGTGGTCACTCTTCACGACGAGATCGTCGTGAACGGAAAAGTGCGCCAGGTGGCGGTAAACGGTGTCGACGAAGACTATGCCAATGTGCGAAACCTGGTGATTCTCGCAGGACGGAAATTCGATTCGAGCGATATTGTCCTTCGCGAGCATGTGGCCATGCTCATCGACAAACTAGCCATCCGAATGTTTGGCAGTCAGGAAGCCGCGATCGGTCAGACGGTGAAGATTCGCCAGATTCAGTTCACCGTCATCGGCACGTTCCGCGAAAAGACAAGCACGTTCGGCACGGGTGAGATCCTCGACGAAACCATCCTGATTCCAATTTCGATCGTAAAGTACTTCGCGCCTTACGAGCGCATTGATCCAGCCTATGTTCAGGTGCGCAATGCAGGCGACGTCCCAGCCGTCAGGGAACTGTTGGGGGGGATTTTAGAGGGACGGCACAGGCCGGGCGCCAAGTACGACGTCCACGACCTTACGGCGATTCTCGACACCGCAACTGAAATCGCCAACATTCTTACGCTTGTTCTGGTCGTCGTTTCCGCTATCGCTCTGCTCATTTCGGGAATCGGGATTATGAATATCATGCTGGTCACCGTGACGGAACGTACACGTGAGATTGGCCTGCGGATGGCGGTCGGAGCCTCACGGCGGGACGTACTCTTGCAGTTCCTGGTCGAATCGGTGCTGATTAGCTTGATCGGCGGCATGATCGGTATCGTGGTGGGCCTCGCCATTCCCCTTAGCGTCGGTTTGTTCACCACCCAGGTACATGTCCCAGTTTCTCCTATTTCCGTCATCGTAGCTTTCGCGGTATCCCTCAGCGTAGGTGTCGGGTTCGGCCTGCTGCCTGCCCGCAGGGCCTCTCAACTGAATCCCACTGAAGCGCTGCGTTATGAGTAGCGCAAGCGGCTTATCGCACTCTTTGTTGTAAAAAAGGAAATCACCCTTCGTTCGTGTGAATCACTAATACGACGGGCTTTCAGCCTAGCTCAAAAAGGAGATCGTAATGGATTACAAAGATATCGCCGAAACCGAACCGCGCTCGGGTGCGCGCACAGAACATCGCGAAGGTCCAATTGCCCGGACTATCGAGCAGCAAACGGCCAAGCTCCCTTCAGATGTGTACCTGTGGTTTGCACTGGCGTCGATCGGGACTTCGCTCTATTTTCAACTCACCGGTGACGAAAAGAAGGCTACGTTTGTTGGCCATTGGGCGCCGACTTTCCTGGCGCTCGGCATATACAACAAGCTCGTGAAGTTACACGGCTCTGAAGGAGTGTAAGGCCAGGGCTGAGGGGCACGTCGCCCCTCTAGTTCGTAACATTCAGTGTACTCGCCGCGCGTACTCAAGCTTACGGCTGAGCAAAGCATGAGCGGCAAAAAGCACCCCTGTGTAGAAAAGATCAGAAGCGAGCGTACGGCCGAAAAAAGGTAGAGCGGCTATATAGCAGGCAGACAGGCCACCGATCGTATGAGGATACAGCGCATTTCCAGCCCACCATTCGAACGAGTTTGTTATCAAGAAGAACTGGACGCTCCCTAGAATCGAAACAGAAGCAATCCGAACTGAGCTGGTACTCTGACCGATCAATGTTCGGCCGAGCACCACGTACAGCATGAATGACGCGTAGATAACGATAGTTGCTCGGGAATACGCCGGGTAGCCGGCAAGGTGGCTAAGAATTGGGTCGGTAACCATCATAGCCAGAAGCGGGACTATGTAAGCCTGCCATCCCTGCAGTCTTGCTCCGCCAAACAGCGCCACACTGCCCACAGGTGTAAAGTTCGGAGGATGGGGAGCAAGCCGCAGCAACGCCGCCAGAGCCGTTAAAGCAAGCGCAGCTGGCTGAAAAGAAGATTTCCGCTCGTTCATCTAGACGTGAGTATAACCAACTCAAGCGATGGCAAAGCTACCACGCGGACGGTGGGTCACTTGCCGGGAAGCTATCTTCCACCGTTATATCGTGCGCTCTGTCGATTGATTTTTTGCGGCTTGTGGATCTGGACCACACTGCAAAGATCACTAGCGGTAGCGTTATACCCAGAAGAAGATAAACAAGCTTTAGATCTCGATTAGACGTGTCATTCATTGCGTTCACCTCCACATGGACGCGGGCATTCCGAATCTATTTCTTACTGTTGATTCGCTAGAACTGTTTTACAACAGCAACTTCTGCGAGCAAGTAATGATGGATACCGCGCGGATTTGCTATGCAGATTGGATGCTCATTAGACACAATAAAAAGAGGAGGTTCGCATGGCTTCTACTGTGTGGCGAGGCTACATCTCTTTTGGCCTGATCTCGATTCCGGTGCGGCTCTATCGGGCGGCCCGCCCTGAGCGAATCAGCCTGCGCCGTCTTTACCGGCAGGGCTCGCCCCAAGCTGGAGATGCCCCGGCCAGAGACGATGAGCCGGCTCCATCGCCTACTCTTGCCGGGCCCGCTCGAGCTGGGCTGTCAACCGCAAGCGCCGCGCACTTCAATACCGCTGCTGCCGGAAGCACGAAGCGGGTACCTACTGCAAACCAGCAGCCGGCGCAGCCTGACACCCTCCTCGCTCCGGTCCGGCAGGTTGCCGTTCGGAAGGAAACCGGCGAGGTCCTGGCGCCCCAGTCAGTTGTGAAAGGCTACGAATATGAGAAGAACCGGTTCGTCGCACTCGAGTCTGAGGAGCTAAAGAGCGCTGCCCCGGCCACGTCGGCAGCGATGGACATTGAGGAGTTTGTACCACTCGCAGAAATCGATCCGGTGTATTTCGAGATGTCCTATTACGTGACGCCCGAAGAGGCTGGCGAAAAAGCGTATGCTCTTCTTTACCGTTCCTTGCAGCTGTCCGGATTAGTGGCAATCGCGCAGTTTACGATGCACGGGCGCGAGCATGCCGTGGTTCTCCGCCCCGGCAAGTCGGGTCTGCTCGCGCACACCATGTATTTCGCCTCTGAGGTTCGAGCCGATGAAGAATTTAGGGCGAGCGTAAACGACCTGAGCAAGAAGGAACTAGAGCTGGCGCAAACACTCATACACTCGCTCGCGGCAAACTTCGAGCCGGAGAAGTATCACGACACCTATCGGGAGAAGATTCAGGCGCTGATCGATAAGAAAGTCAAAGGCGAGCCGGTACTCTCCGCGCCGGCAATCCCGCGTCAGGCAGAAGTCATCGATATCGCGGATGCCCTTCGAAAGAGCCTGGCAAACCTGAAAAAACCTGCTGCTTCAGCCGCGCAGCCAGCCTCATCTGCAGACAAAGAAAGCGGCACGGCCCGAACGCAGCCTCGCAGGAAAGCAGCCCGGGAAAGTTAAGCGGCCGCTTCGGGCAGGAACACCAATATCGCTGGTGTTCCGACTGGCGTATATTTCCCTGTAAACTCCAGCTCGCCCGTTCGCGAGTCAACACGGAAAGTGGCGATAGCATCACTACGCTGGTTGCAACTGAAGAGGAACTTGCCGCTTGGATCCATGCTGAAGCTACGTGGGTAATCGCCGCGCGTCCAAGTCTCCCCGAGATAGCTAAGGGTTCCCGTCGCGCTCACCGAAAAACACGCGATACTGTTATGCAGGCGATTGGCTGCGTAAACGAATTTCCCGTCCGGCGCAACCAGCACCTCCGAAGTGAAATTTGTTCCCGCAAATCCCTTCGGTTAGGTCGAGAGGCTCTGCTTCTCAGCCAGCCGTCCCAACTGCGCATCGTAGTCGAATGTAACCAGCGTCGATCCTTCCTCCTGAAGCGAATACATCCACCTTCCGTTCGGATGAAACGTGAAGTGGTGAGGCCCGTCGCCCGGCGGCAAAGAAACGAAGGGAGGATCATTGGCCGAAAGCTTGCCCGCTGCGGCATCGAATCGCCAGATAAAAATTCTGTCGAGCGCGAGGTCAGTGGATAGCACAAAACGCCCTGACGGATCAGACCGGATCATATGCGCATGAGGCCGATCGTGCCCGCTAATAGCGAAACTTCCAGGTGGTGAACTGGTCGCGCGCCGTGGGCCGAGTTCGCCAGCATCCTCTTTGACGTCGGTTGCCGGACCCAGTTCGCCTTTGGGCGTAACCGGCAAAACCGCAATCGTTCCGCCCGCGTAGTTGGCGACAAATACAAATTTGCCTGATGGATGAACACTCAGGTGAGCGGGTCCTGCGCCTCGCGAGCTCGTTGTATTGATCTGTGTCAGGTGGCCCGTTGCGCGATCGACAGCAATTGAACTGACCGATCCCGATCGGGTGCCCTCATACTCATCAACTTCGTTCGCGGCGAAAAGGAAGCGACCAGATGGATGGAACGCCAGCCATGACGGGTTTGAACCCGACGCGATTATTTCTCGTTGCTTCAGCGAGCCGCTTTGTAGGTCTACTTCGAAAAGGCAAATCCCTGTGCCATTCCCTTTGCTGCCCTCAGGACCTTTTGGCGAGTTGTACGTGCCTACGTAGGCCAGAGCAGTTTGGGGCGCTTGCCCGAGCATGTGGCCGGCAAACGGCATCGCGCTCACAGTTTTCAAGAGCACTCGGCGCGAGACCTGGGACGAGAACAGCATCAGTCGACTCGTGCTCCCCACTATAGCTCGACATTATTCCTTGCAATCGGATTCGATAGTGCTATAACATCTACTACACGTAGGTTGGTTTCAGGCTCCGTGATAGAGCCCGTCTCGCTGGTCGCAAGTCACTCTAGGTCATAAGGTGGGGAAATGATTCTTTCTGGAATCAGGGCTGCTGGCATAAACTGGGTACTGCTTCTGTCTATTTGGGCCTCCTCGCTCTCGTTGGATCTTCTTCACACCTTTATTGCCAAGTCCTGTATGGCTCCATTGTGGGAACGGTCACCGATCCGAGCGGTGCCGTTGTGCCGAACTCAAGCATCACTGTCGAAAACACTGGCACCTCGCAGACCCGTTCTGACACAACCGACAACTCGGGACGTTACAACGTCACAAACTTGCCGCCCGGTACATACACCGTCAGTGCGGCCACGACCGGCTTTCGGCAGCTTAACCAGACGAACGTGACGGTTACACCCGGTACGGTCACCCGCATCGATCTGCATTTGGAGGTGGGCCAAGCGAGCGAGAAGGTGAACGTCTCGGCTCAAGCCGTCGAACTGCAAACGGACAAGGCCGACACTCACACGGAAATTACCTCGAAGTCCGTCACCACCATGCCGCTCGGTGGGAACCGCAATTATCAAACGCTCATCAATCTCGCACCCGGCACAGCGCCCGGGAGTTTTAACAATTCGAAAACTGATGTCCCCGCCCAACCATTAAACACGCATGTGAACGGCGGCAACGGTCAGACGAATGTCACCAAGATAGACGGCGCGGAGAGCGTGAACATCTGGCTTCCGCAATACACCGGTTATGTAGCGCCGGCGGAAACGATCGACGTAGTAAACGTGACAACGAGCGCGGCTGACGCCGACCAGGGTTTGGCGGGAGCATCATCGATTACGGTTGTTACGAAGTCCGGGACGAACAATATCCATGGAAGTGCGTTCATCTTCCATAACGATCAGCACCTTAATGCCAGGAACTTCTTCCTGCAGCCCGGCACACCCAAGCCGGTTGGCATCTACAACAACTACGGCGGTACCATCGGCGGCCCCATCAAGAAAGACAAGCTCTTTTATTTTGTAAGCTTTGATGGAACCGACCAAAAGCTGAGCGCGAACGGCCTCTATACTGTGCCGACGGCAGCTCAGCGCGCGGGTGATTTCAGTAACTCTACTACGACGATCTACAATCCATCTACCGGCAATGCGGATGGTTCAGGACGCACGCCATTTCTCAATAACCAGATCTCTCCGCAGTTCATCAGTCCCGCTGCTCAAAAATTGCAGAGTTACATCCCGGCACCTAACTTGCAGGGCGACACCAACAATTACGCGGCAGTCGGCGGCCCCATCATCAATCGCTTTCAGTACGACGCCAAGGTTAACTATAACCGTACTGACAAACACTCGATCTGGTTCAAGTACGACAATATGTTCGCCACCTCGGGCAGCGTGGGCATCTTCGGCCAGGCCGGTGGGCCGGCGCCCGGCTCTGATCCCGGTCATGGACGCACCAGCGTGCAAGTCGCTTCTATCGGACATACCTATGTGTTTTCACCGAATCTCGTTCTGGATGGAAATGTCGGTTATCAGCGGCAGAATCAAACTGTGCTCGGTGCGGACTACGGCAAGAACTACGGCGACACGTTGGGCATCCCCGGGCTAAATGGCGCCGACATTCGCGATAGCGGCTTTCCAGACGTAAGCTGGGGATCCTATTACACTGGAACCGGTATCCCTAGTCTCCCGTTTCTAAAATTCCTTTATA
>JAABUQ010001978.1_pt1 | contig 42049 bp, 56 predicted proteins | sample 5560001 | NCBI WGS metagenome assembly JAABUQ01 (sample SAMN10711888, study PRJNA513371) | rock metagenome | isolation source: Antarctica rocks | place: Antarctica: Victoria Land, Finger Mt nord | collected 2015-12-18
ATTGGTATGAAACAGGGCTAGGAACACTCATTTGCCCCTATCTAGGGCCTCATCATCATGTATATTAGGGTGCTGTGCACCATTATTTATCAATCAGACGATTTAGCCCTGAGTGCATCTGACAGGACGTCTCTATTTAATTCCGCAATGGGGCTCTTTCTGCGAACAAAGCTTCAGTTACCGATAAGCCACATACTTCAAGATTAGACTGATTGTCGTGCATTAAATTAGATGTTGGACTTGTTACAACTCAACCTTGTCACAAGTTGCCATACAAAGAAAGCTAACTGCATACGGATATACTGCCAACCTCATCTTAGAATCCTATGTCTTATTATCCCAATCTGCTTATCTTCGCACCGCAAGATTGTTTGACATTCACAACTCCAGTCACCCTACAGAGAACGTCTTTTTCTTGTGTGAATATACAATGGACCATCCCAAACTTCTTATCTACTGCTACAAGTGCTTTCCAGAGGCTGCACGTCGGGCTCCCCTTGGTCAACGCTCCTACAGCTGTAATTGTCTCCATGCTAGCATTGAGCTATCAGTGTCTTCTCTCATCACCATAAATATAATCTCGGCTTCAATTGTTCCCATTTCAAAATTTGTCTTGTCTGAAAGCAGGATAAACTGCGCAGAGATTTTCTGCCTTTCCTTTTTACCCTCTCTTCATCATGCTGTCCAAGCTGTTTCATCTTCCTTTCTACCTTGTTTTCGTTTGCGCTTTCACACCTTCATCCTTAGGGGCTCAACCTTTAAAAGTTGGAATCATCGGTGCTGGAATCTCCGGATTTTACTCAGCACTCCTCCTGCAGTCTGTCGGCATTGACTACGAAATTCTAGAGGGAAGTGATCGCGCTGGTGGCCGAATCTACACCCATTATTTCAACCCTAAGAAGTGGTCAAAGAGCAAGCCTGGCGAACCAGATTATTATGATTACTTTGTAGGTTCCGCGATGCTTCATTGGCTATTAAACTGATCGAATCAGGATGTCGGAGCTATGCGAATACCGCGGACCCCCTATATGGCCAGGCTTTTAGGAGATCAACCGAGTTCCCTTATAAACTATCTCAACCAACACGTTGAGGAAGCGAAGAAATTGACGTTGTACCCATTCTTCTTTTCGAACAGAAATACATTCCTATACTACAATCATCGGCTTCGCAGATCCAACGATCCAGTCACAGGAGACCCTTTCAAAACAGGTCTTCCGAGATTTGCAAAATCCGATCCAGCATCGGTATGGGACGAGATGAGTCGAACATTTACAAAAGCACTGACCGATGGCTTCAACGCAGGATTTGGGCAGCTCGGTAAACTCGGCGAGTCTGTGCGACAGTACTTGACAGGAAAGGGGTTTTCCTTTCTGGATATTGGCTGGTTAGAAACCTTCCTTGAAGCAACAGATTACTTAGACCACGACATGGGTGAGATTGTTCTAGAGGATTGGATTTTTGGTGCGACGACAGAGTGGGTAGGGGTTGAAGGTGGAATGAGCCGCTTGATCGAGGCAATTGATCAACTAGTGCACAACCCTGTTCGGTTCTCTCAACACGTCACGGCCATTAGCCAGGAGACCGATGATCCGAAATTGAAAGTCACGACCGTGAAGGGCGAGACCCATACGTACAATCATGTTATCAACACTATACCTCTTGGCGCTATGCAAGCGATAGACATGACAAGCCTAGAGCTGGGCTACGTCAAAGACTCCGCAATCCGTATGGTTCATTATGACCAGTCTGTGAAGATCGGCCTCAAATTCAAGACTCGTTGGTGGCAGGACGGCCCAAATCCAATCGTTGGCGGCTCGTCCAGGACTGATTTACCAATCCGAGTCTGTGTTTACCCTTCTTATGGTGTTAATGTCAAAGGTGCAGCCGCAGTCCTAATCGCTTCCTATGTAAGTAACGTCAACCTGTGCAATTACTTCCCTCACTACAATTCTGATCCCCGGTAGACTTGGGCCCAAGACGCCGCTCGCATCTCCGCCTACCTCAACAACCCCGTCGCCAAGGCTAATCTCATCAATCTCACTCTTCGTAACCTCGCTCTCCTCAACAACCAAACCGAAGACTTCATTCGATCCCAGTATCATGGAACCAACTTCGCTTACTCGTGGTACAATAGCGAATTTAGCGTCGGTGCATTTCCAGCGTTCGCCCCTGGCCAGTTTGCAGACTTGATGCCCACGTTGATGACACCCGCTGCGCGACAAAACAGAATGCATTTCGCTGGGGACGCCTTGAGCGCTGGCCATGCATGGATAGTAGGCGCATTGAACAGCGGGTTTAGATGCGTTAGAGAGGTCTTGGAAGCTGAGGGGAGGAAAGATTTGGTGTCGCTTTTGGAGGAAAAGTGGGGTCCTTTGGTAAGCTTTGCTACTTCCTACTGCACTGGTTGCAGGATAGGATGGAAGACAGATCCCTGTTCTAACTGATGACTCGGTAGGTCGATATCACTCCGGTCGCCGTATAAGAGACAACACAAAAGGACGGGCCTCGTCCCAGCCAGGAGTAAGAAAGTAGCTGTGAAGGCTATTTCAAGGAAGGGGAAGGCTTGTGTATAGGTAAAATCAACGCACACATAGGTATAATTCAACTTTACAAATCAACAAATGTAGAATATAATGACAGCCTACAAACCCATAAATGTTGATACAGTGCCACGTAAAAAGTCTGGGCCAAGCTAAAAACAACCCCGTATTACTATTTCCCTTATTATATCCAATTTGCCAACCATTTATAGGAGAACCTTATATCTTCGTATAGTAATTAATTAATAATAGTATATCAATTCCCTAAAAACATTTTACGTTTAATATTTTATATATTATTTATTTGCTATTATTATTATATTTACCTTCCTTTTTATATTTTTAATTAATAATATTAATAGCTTTTTAGGAAATAATTACCAAGTTTGTTTTAAAGCTTCTTTTATAATCTTTTATATTTTCTTATTATTCTTATATATTTCTTTAATATTTAGCCGTATTATATAAATAAGCTTTTTAAACCTTTTTTAAAAATATTTAATTAAATTAAAATTAAAAGAAAAAAGGAATTATTTTAATATTTTAATATTATATTCTTGAAGTTGTATTTATATTTTATATATTATATATATAAAAATATTATTTTATATAAAAAAAAGTTTTAATTTATAAATTATAAAGATTATTTCTTCTAAAACCTTAAAATAATTATTAATTAAATACTTCTCTTATTTTATAACTTTATCCTTATTTATAATAATTAAATTATATTATTTTAAATTATAAAAGCCTTTTTAAATTATTATTAATAAATTATTATTTTTTAAAATAAATTATATAATTTTTTTTAAAGTATTTATAAAATAAATAGAAAATATATATATTTTTTTGCTTTTATTTTGCTTTATCGAATATTTATTAAATTAAATTATTTTGTATTATTATTTTTTAGTTTGATATTCTTATATTTGATATTAAATTAATTATTTATATATTATAATATAAGGTTTTTATATTCGATTACCGGCTCCCCCTTAATAATATATATAATAAATCTTTTATTTTAATTTAATAATATAAAAGGATATTTAAATTAAGCTTTCGAGACCCTTTAAGGCTAGCTAAAATAATATTAAATAATATTTCGAATAATAAATTTTTTGAGATTTTCGCAAGAAGCTATTAAAGCGGTTTTTTCTTTTAAATAAAACGTTTTATAAATAATTGCTTTTTCGGATAAAATAAACTCCTTAGGAGTCTTATTAATAGAAATTGGACCTAACGGTATACGTACTATAATACTGGAGGTAGTAAGGGGTAGTAGAGTTAGTAAAGTACAAACGTGTTATTCGCGTTTTTTGCGTTTAGGCCTAGACTTTTGACGTGCTAGTATAAAATCAGCGCCCGCGAGCCGCTTTTTGGGCCGAAACCCAAGTCGCCTGGTGGACGCTAGTGAAAAGCTATTTTAGTTCTGCAGAATCCGACTGTGGGGACGAATCTCGTGCCTTGGGTTCTATTACCTATCGATCATGGCACCGTTAATTAAGGGAGTAGATTGCAAAATTAGCCGACAAAGTATGTTCTGAAGGGTGCTCATGAACGGTGACAGGAAAGATCTATCAGCTAATTGAGGTTGTCGTATGCTTGACGTGAGCGCTACTTTGACCTTCCTTGCAGTGTCACACCGAGGCTGTGCGAGGTCCGAATTGACTTGTGCACATTTTACCTCGCTGGCTCAATCATTGTGAGAATGTGGTTTCTGGGCAGTGATACAATAGAGGGGATACCGCTCTTAAGAGTCGATCTTCTCAGTGCGAGCAATAATTAGAAGGGAGTATTTTGAACATTTTTATTGAGCTTGCAGTCTTGTTTCGTCTCATTTTCCCCTGTTTTACACTTTCCAGTTGAAATAATGCTGTTTCATGTCCCTGGACCCGAGCTCTTCCTACGCGTGTTTAGAAGCATTCTCAACTTTCTTACCCTTCATAAGAGACGGAAGAGCCTGTGCATCGAACCAGGGGTTTGGACTGTTGCCTATAAAAAAAAAGGAAAGTATATGTAATTCGCCACTTCGAGATCTTTCTATGATAAATTAATTTGTGCTTTTTAGTGTCAGAGCTTGCTGGATGCCACGCGAGATAGACAGCAAATTAAGCTGTCATCAGCTCGTAAACGGAAAGAGCAACATGCACCATACGCGAGAAAGCCATTGTGTTGTTCAGTCTTGGTTGTGACATCGATGGGCTTCCTTTCGCTTCGGCAGATGCCAGCCAGCGAATCGGCTGAATGGCCCTGCGTTGAATTCGCCACTCTTTGGCGAACTTCTCCGAGCACAGCGTTAACACTTTGATTCCCTCTTTTTGGGCTTCCGTCCGTAAAAATTTTTCTTTGTGAGGTCATCATTGAAGCTTTTCATCAACTCGCATCATTTCTGCTGCGCAACACCGTGAAACACCATCTATCATGTCTCATCAAATTCCCTACAGCACTCCTTCTGGGATCGATCAGATGGATCTACTGACATGGACTTTTGGGAACACTGTTTATGATCAGAATCGTCACATCTACATAGATCCTGATAATCCTGAACAAGCTGTAACAGCAGCTGAAGCGCGGACAACAGTGCGGAAGCTAGTTGCTGGCTTCCAAGCCGTGGGTCTCTGCGCTGGGGACACTGTTTGTGTACATTCTTTCAATAATGTAAGCATCGCAGCATTTCCCTAGCCACTGTGCATCAACGTTTGGTCTCTCTCATCTTGTCCCATGGCTGATGTACCTAGATTCTCTACTCCATGATTCTCCTTGGCATCATCGGTGCTGGAGGACGGTTCACCGGCTCTAATCCCGCGTATACGCCCTCGGAGCTCAGCCAACACACGCGAATTACCAAGGTGCGATTTCTGGTCACAGATCCCACGCTTCTACCGAAGATAGCACTCGTAGTTGAGGAGCGTGGCTTGTCGGCCTCAAATGTCTTTGTTCTAAATGAGAGTGATCGAGATCTTCCTCTCTACCACCACTCGTGGAAAGAACTTCTCGCGTATGGCGAGAGAGACTGGACCACGTTCAATGAACCTGAACAGGCGAAGACCACGATTGCCGCTCTTCTCTCCACGAGTGGGACTACTGGGCTTCCCAAGGCCGCCATGATTTCCCACCACAGCCTCGTGATGCAGAACATCATCCTCAATGATGCAAGACAGAAACCATACGACGTCAGTCGATCTCCTGAAATTTCAGAAAGCCTGTTGACGAAATTTAGATCTCAAGGCTGATCAGCCTGCCCATTTTCCACGCATTTGCACTTCCACTCGCGCATATCTCGCCTTTACGGGACGGAATTCCTACATATATCATGAGACGTTTCAATCTGCATCAATATCTCTCCGCCATCAGCCGGTACCAGATCACCGAAACCGCCATGGTCCCACCAATCGTCCTCTCCATACTCAAAATCTCCTCTGTTGCGCAGCATTTGATTCCATCACTTCGCTGTGTATGGTGCGCTGGCGCACACTTGGCCCAGACAGCACAAGAGCGATTATATCGACTTCTGCAGTCGAACGCGAGGGTGCTGCAGGTATGGGGCATGACTGAAGCAGGATGGATTACCACTTTCCTGTATCCGGAGGAAGACCATTCTGGAAGTGTGGGCCGACTACTACCTGGCATGGAAGCAAAGTAAGCAAAGCTTCCGAGAAATGCTGATGTCATTCAGCTAACATCTAAGAGGCTTATCTACGACGATGGAAGTACAACCAAAAAAGACGATATGCAAGCTGAAATCTGTGTTCGAGGTCCATTCCTCATGCAAGGCTACCTCGACAACGCCGAAGCCAATGAAATCGCCTTTGACGAACAGGGCTGGCTCAGGACTGGAGACGTTGCCTACTACGAGGAAGGCAAATACTACATCGTCGACCGCAAAAAGGTAAGCAATGCAGCCCTTTCCCATCAGAATAAGCATGTATAGGCGAGCTGAAACGACGCTTTGACAGGAAATGATCAAAGTCCGAGGATGGCAAGTATCCCCCGCTGAGCTCGAAGCCGCGCTGTTGCTCCACCCAGACATCTCCGACGCAGCTGTGATCGGTGTCATGATACCCGAAGGCGAGACCGAGCTTCCCCGAGCCTACATTGTCAAATCTCTTGACAAGCCCACTTTGTCAGAAGCTGACGTCCGGGAATACATGGCCAAATGCTTAGCCAGGTACAAGAGTTTGGATGGCGGGGTGGTCTTTGTCGATGCTATACCGAGGAACGCCGCTGGGAAGGTACTTAGAGGTACGCTGAGGAAGCAGGCAGCTGCTGCATTTCGGACGATGCAGACCTCTATTCCAAACATGGATGGTCCGGCCGATGACCCACATTCGATTGCTACCTCCAGCTCCGGCCGAGGCGTGGAGATTGAAGCGAGCGTGTATGACTCGTCCCGGACGGTGAGCACCACGCACAGTGAGTTGGGAGAGGAGCGAGATATCACCGAGATGTTGTCAGTAAATGGAGCTTTGATGAGGCCACTCGCGGACATGGAAGCTAAGATGGTTGCGCCGTCCACGGTGGTCGCTTTGGACGGGAGACACTCTCCAACGGGTGAAGATGAGGAGCAGGACACTACAACAGACTCTCCAACAAATGAAAATGAAGAGCAGGACACTCCAACGGCCGTGGCAAAGGCTACGACAGGCTCTAGCTCGTTGGGTGATGAAAAAGTGGTATTCCCAACCTCATCAAGCCTTAATTTGTCCAGCGCCAATTTGACACCAACGGGTACGAGAAGCACGGCCGTTGCAAGCCCAGCACCGACGGCACCAGTGAATGTCCCACAAGAAGACTCGTTCTTTGAAGCAAGCACAGCGTACGGGAGCAGCGCTCTTCCCTCAACACATCCACTACCCCCATTTTCTGACCAGCTGTGATTCGGAAGCAAGCCATCGAATAAGTTCCCCCACTCTGTCGAATCTGCACGGAAGCAGTAATCTGTACCTTGACAAGTCTAGGTGACAACATTGACAGCGTGTTTGTATCTTGTGATTTCCGCCGCTGGCATTGCATTCGTAAACGCACTCGCTGGGCGTATTCGAAACCGTCAGACGGGGGAGGATCAGTTGCTCTGCCTTGCTTACATCTTCACCTATCCTTGAGCGAAAATGTAACATGGCTCACTCCCCCCAGCAGTCATTCACCAGCCTCCATTCATCGCCCGCGTAGCCCTACCCATCGTTTCTACAATCTGCGCTGCGTCCTCGCTTGACCTCCAATGCGATGCCCAAAGCCGTCCTCCGCAATACACCTCCCCCTCCTCATCACAATACCCCCAACATCCCTACCCCTCCGTCTCCCTTAGTACTCGACACCATGGCCCCCTCCCCATCCTCATCACCCTCACCCCTCACCCCCCTGCATCCCAACGCCGCGCGCCACCCCTTCTACAGCCCAGCCCAGCCCAGCCAACCCTATTCCCCTAGCTCCCAGCCTCCTCCCCTAAAGTACCGCAACGAACTTCAATCTCATCCTGTTTCCCCTGTCTCAATATCTACCTCCCCTTCTGCTCCCACAAGCCTAGCCCACCCTACTTCAGTCCACCCTATCCTACCTCCTTCTCCGGCCCTTCCCCAAAGCACCCCACCGCCCTTCGATCCTTTTCCTTTCTACTAAACTCACTATCCACCTCCCCCTCCCCTCCCCTCCCATAGTCCAGCCTACCCTACCCCAGCCCACCTTAGCTCACTCACCTGCCCGGCCTATCCCAAAGCCGACCTAACGCACTTCGATCCCCTCCCCTTTCCCCCATCTAATTTCTCTAACATGCATATCCAACCTTCCCTCCTCTTGCCTCCAAACAACCAGGACAATAGCCAATTCATCGCGTTCGCTTTCGTAATACTCGGTACTCGTCATCCAGCTCCCTCGTTTCGTCCACGCTGGATCAAGCCGTGGTGTTGTACCCCCCGGGGAGGGGAGGGTTGGGGAATCTTGGATGGCTTTGGGCTGCCGCCGGGGGCAAGGATAAAGGGTGATGGAGATGTGGTGAAATAAAGGTGGAGATAGAGAGGTCGAGACATGGAGATGGGGATGTGGAGAGGGTCGTATCTTCGTGGACGGCTGGGGGGGAATGGAGGGGAGGATGATGCTGTTGTGGTATTGCTGTGGGGAGGATATGGTGGAGATGTGGAGATGGAGTTGTAGGAAGGAATAGAGATGGAAAGATCCAGAGCAGAAATTAAAAATGGGAATAAAGGTTGAAGATGGGGATGGAGATGGATGGATAAGAGCATACTGATGTAGAGAAATGAAATTATGGAGATGGATATTTAGAGATTTAGAGATGTAGTGAAGGGACTATAGAGATATGGACATGGTTGATTAGGGGTAAGGGTGATAGACAGTAACATTGATGAAGGCAGCGAGTATAGGGGCGGGTTGGGCACTGAAATAAGGGGGTTGGAGGATGGTGGAGGGAGCTGGGTAGGGAGTGTTGGTTTAAGCACCTAGGGGAGGTGTGGGAGGTCTGGGCATTGTGCTTGGAGGGTGATGATCAGGGGTGTGGGTGGAGAGGGATGGGTGGCCATAGGGAATGGAATAAATTCGGTCCGAGGGGAAGGGAAAAGGGAAATGGGCTGGTGGGTTGAATGATAGGCGGGAAGTTTGGAGGTATATGTTTTGTGCGTGGAGGGTGAGGATCGGAGGGGTGGGTGGTGGGGGATATGTAGGTATAGGGAATAGATTGGATCCGTGAGGGGAAGAGGGGAAAGGGCTGTTGATTGATGGGTGGAGGACGTCAAGGAGGTGTGTGTTCATGGGATTTGATATTTGGGATTGTGGTTGGGATATGGTCAATGAGCATTGTTTTTTTCCTTTCTCTTTCCCTTCTGATTTTTTTCGAAGTATGGAATCTGGACAACTTCTCGAGTGCTACTTGACTAGCTACCTTAATTTACAATTCCAGCCCCTGCAGCTTTGCAACAAACGGGCGCACCTCCTATTTTTCGGCAACAAAAGGGGGTTTCAGTGAGAGAGAGCTAGGAGAAAGGGAAGATAGATAAGAGAGAAGTGGGGGTTTTTCAACGCAAATATCGTTTTCGCAAAAGGTGCACCACCCCGATTCCTCCACTTCACACGCACGCTCATTATGCACAGCTCGGCTTCCACACTTCCAGCTCCCGACGGCTCTCAAGGCAATATAGTTCCCATTCCAACTAAGCTTTTCGTAACAATTTGATCGAACACGAGGCCGTGGTCCGTGCGGAGGGCCATATGCAGCGGATCATGGCCATGGATCGAGGTCGGCAATTAATGCGTTTACGCACCCTCGTCGTCATCACCGACGCGGATGGCACCGTCTTTGCTCAGACCATGGGCCCAGAAGCCTTCAACGTTGGCGGTGCTGGTCTTGTTAGGCGCATAGTTCAAGACGGAATGGACGACTTACCCGGACATGGAGTCATGAGTGAAGAGGAGCCAGAATCCGAAAACGGGCTTGGCGAGAACGTCAAGAACGGCATAGGCGATGATCTCGGCGTCGACGTTGGCGATGCGGGCACCATCAGCGACACCCCAGATGCTGTCGAATGTCAGCGTGATCCGATGTTGGTGGAGCAGGGAGGCTCACATTGGGTAGACAGTCCAGAGGATGAGGGTGAAACCTGCAATGGCGCTGAAGAAGGTGGCGGTCTTGGCGTCTTTGCCCTGGACAACGCCACGGCCGTTGTATGCGAGCTGGTAGACAACGACCAAGTAGGCAATGCACGCGATTGCGTACCAGCCCCACTTTGGGCCCTCCTCGACGGTGAGGGCGGCGAAGAGACCGGTCAAGATCATGATGATGTCAGCGACAACAGCGACGAGGATGTTGGCACCATCAAGACCAGCCAACAGGCACAGATCCATCAGTAAGAGTGGGGTGGTGAAAGCCCAATCGACATAACGTGCCCAGTAGACCTCACGGTGAATGACGGTGAAGGTGTCGGGGAAGTGCTTCTCGGTGTGCTTGACGGTGATCTCGTTGACGCTGACACCGTCGTTCACGGCCATGGCGAAGTAGGAGATGAAGGCAAAGGTGGTGATGAAGGCCGTCAAGATATGGAACAGGCGTTTTTGCTAGGTATGGCGTCAGCGATTGAAAGTGTTTCAGGATCGGGACCCCACTTAGGGTCGAGGGTGGCGAGGAGGCATGTCAGAGGAGGGAAAGACGTACGACGGGGACACGAAAGGCCATTGCGTAGAAGGCAATAGAGGAGATGAGCATGATCACGAAGACGACCCTGGGAGTATGGTGAGTGGGAGTGCTTGCGGTTGGATGGTGGGGTGACTGGAGTAGGCATACCAGAGTGCACGACTACCGATTTCAGTCGCTTCCTGGACCTCGATGCTGGGACCTGGCAGCACCTGGTTGATCTGTCAGTGTCGGTATGCAAGGGAAAGATGTCACAGCAAGCTTCATTGCAGATATCCGAGAAGAGGATTATTGACGTACGGTGGGCACAGGAGCAACGGAGGCGGCGGCACCCTTGAGAGCTTCCATGGCGCGAGTCATGGCTGTTGAATGAATATACAGATTCTAGACTGTCTGCTGAATATGAGCAGGATAAATGTATTGAATGATAAAGAGACAAGTTGTTTGGATGGATGGGTGATGAAGAGAGATGAGTGTGGTAGGAGTGGAGGAGAGGAGGAAGCAGGCAGAGGAGTGAAAAGAAAGAGAGAGGAGAGCTTCGGTTGGTGCGAGTGGGTAGGTCCGGACTGTGATTGGTGGAGGAGTGCGGGGTGGTGGGCAAAGCAAGGAAGAGGGACATTTGGGGGGCAACAGGGCGGAATGAACGTGTAACTCGACTATCGTCATCGAATCATCTTGGCAAGGCATGAATAGATTATATGTAGAGTAACAACGATGAATGTAGAATTTACAGAAATTGAACTTCAGCTTCACCTAGATATGTACATTCTACTTCCTGCCATTCTCTATCCGCATGCCATTTTGTTGATGGTAGGAGGCAATCAATCAATCATGGTTCTTGTCCTGCCAAAGTCGGGTTGAACCATGTGCAAAAGGCCTCATCGCCTCGGACTAAGTTCCGACGGATTCGCGATGCCCGTGACAGCCCCGTAGATCGATCATCGCTACTACTTGCCAGCACTTTAAAGTAGATACCTTACCCTATTGACTCCGGTGTTTCGGGTGGCTATGCGAGGATTCGCTGCTTCAACGTGACCAGCAAAATCGGAGAGTCACGAGACATTGATTCTCGGGCCCTAGGGAGCTTAGGGCATGGGGTGGAGTGGTAGTGGGAGGGGTCTGAGAGCACAGCCTCCACTACCGCCGAGATCATTCAGGAGTCAATCTTCTCACGATATCCGAGGGATCAATCCGAGCTCATGCTTTGCCAGTCTCCACATCACAGCTTCTCTTTAGCAATTCATGTGTCACGCTGCATCCGAATTGACGCTGCCTGCAGGGGGCCGCCGAACATATCCGACCCCAAGACTCGGTCCGGCCACGCACCCGCACCCCCTGATTCCCCTGCGGCCTTTGAGCCACCGCTGTGGTTCTCACCTCCTGGAATCTGTCGTATCTACAACGAGCGTGTATGGACGACGGTTGAGGTCCACTCCCGATGTGTTGTATTGTGCTATGTCAATATGTGTTGTAGGATTTGAAGGATCCTTCAATCCTCATCTCATCCGTCATGGATACCTACCGCTTGCAACTTTCCATTCTGCATCCACCTCAGTCTCTTGAGTCAGAATCTGCGCTGAATAAACAGGCGCCCAGTCCCTGCCCGGACCCTAGCCAAAGTATGAGACTCTGATCGATAGAGCTATTCGTCTCAATAGAATGATCCATCGGAGGTCAACCTCCTCCTCCAGCCAGCAAGCTGGACGGCAAATGATGGAAAGTCTCTTACCAGACCAAGCTTCCCCATCGTAAGGGGCACTGTCGCTGCGGATGACTAGGGTTTGGTGGGACTTGCGATCACTTGAACCCCATTCCCCATGGAGCTTCATGTACCCCTCTACTACTGCCGCTTCCAGACATCGTTTGTGGGTCTTACATAGTACTTCAGCAACGATGGTGTCGTTTAGCTCAAAGCGATAAGTGATCCAGAGAGTGTTAATTTGTTCGACGCATATCTCTTGGGACTCACCCTTTCTCAGTGAAAAAGAGGAGCCAAGATCCAGGGAAGAAAGCAAAAGTTGCTTTGAAGGAAGGCTCTTCCATAGCAGAATATGACTGGATGAGAAGCAAAAGAAGACCCCCGCTACTAGATGTCTCCGATCTTGAGAGTGATATATGGAGAATTAAGTCCACGCTACGTTCGTAGGACCATGTATATCGAAACATGGAAATGTGTGTAATGATCGACGCTTGGATATCTGGTTGTGGAAATGTCGCTGCGGATACTATACCACACAGCGAGTGCCATCTTCTGTACTGTAGATTGGACTCGGCCCTAGAGCTATGAGAATTGCAACGACACCAATAGCGCTTACGAAACAGTAATGGTGACGACTTAGTTGGAAAGGAGAATTAGGTAGTTAAATGGCAACTTACCTCGGGGCGGGCATCGAGATAAAGATCAAAAAGGATTAGCCCCGTTATTCATCTTAGCGTAATTATCATTACCGATGGGCAAACATTGCCTGCAATGATGAATGATGGATTCTTCTAGCCAACCTTTCCTCCTCATTGACTTTGCTTTGTCCTTTCCCTCTCGGGAGAAAGCCTGTCAATAGCAGCTTCAAAACACAAAAACCCGTGATGGCGGACCACCAAAAGCTCCAGGACTTGCCTGAGGGCATCCTCTCTCTGTTAGACACAGATCTTTACAAGCTAACCATGCAATGTGCTGTCCTCAAATACCTCCCCAGCGTCCGTTAGTACCAGAGATGGTTTTTCCGAAGCCAAAGCTGATGATCAACAGAGGTCACCTACAAGTTTACCAATCGGACCCCAGAGATGCGGTTGAAACGAGCTGCGTACCACTGGATTGAGAAACAGATCCAAAGTGTGTCCCAGCTCCTCAACAGCACCGAGACGTCAAACTGACGTTGAATTTCAGAGCTTGCCAATATAGCATTGTCACACGAAGAGCTTCAATACCTTAAGAATACATGCCCCTATTTCAGCGATCAATACCTTCGCTTCCTCACCTCTTTTCGTCTCCGTCCGTCAGAGCACGTCAAAGTGTCCTTCGATCCCTTAGATGATAGGGGCAGTCTGGATGACCTAGGAGACTTACACCTCAACGTCGGTGGGTCATGGCTGGACACCATTCTCTACGAGATTCCCCTGCTGGCCCTCACAAGCGAAGCATACTTCCGATTTAACGACGAGGACTGGTCGCATGACGGACAAGAGCAGAAGGCTCACGACAAGGGGATCAAGCTGATCGAGCATGGCTGTGTTTTCTCTGAATTCGGGACCAGACGGAGGAGAGACTACCACACACATGATTTGGTGATGAAAGGCTTGAAGAGGGCCGCGGCAACAGGAGCAGAGAATAGATTCGAGGGAAAGTTGAGCGGGACCAGTAACATTCATTTCGCTATGAAATATGGCATTCCACCAGTGGGTACTGTTGCACACGAGTGGTTCATGGGTATTGCGTCAATCACCAATGATTACGCGCACGCAAATGAAACAGCTCTGCGGTACTGGGTAGGATGTTTCGGTGCGGGAGTGCTCGGGATCGCATTGACGGACACATTCGGTACCCCAAGCTTTTTGAAAGCGTTCAGGACATCACTGCCTACAGCAACGGAAGCAGAAAAGGACTCTGTCGAGACTCGATTGCCGAAGACTCCTCGCCCATCTCTTTCAAACAGCAATGGCGTGATCGATGTTCAAGGGAGTTCAGACTCCTCACAGGCCGACAGGTCGCGACAAACGGAGAAGCCAAGGTCTTACGCGCAGACTTTCGCCGGCGTCCGTCAGGATTCTGGAAACCCTTTGGAGTTTGTGAAGATGATGCGAGACTTCTACGACGGTGAAGGAATCACAGACAAAAAGACGATTGTATTCTCCGACTCGCTCAACGTTGAGCGTTGCATGGAGTATATGGATGCGGCAACAAAGGCAGGCTTCAACCCAACCTTTGGCATTGGTACCTTCTTGACCAGTAAGTGTATGAATAGCTATGGACTTGCTCTTTGCTAACATGAGTAGACGATTTCATCCACACTTCCAACGGCAAGAAATCAGCCCCACTCAACATCGTCATCAAGCTTTCCTCCGCGTCTGGCCGGCCTGCGATCAAGATCAGTGATAATATCGGCAAGAACACTGGTGATTTTGGGACGGTGAACAGGGTCAAGGAGGTCATGGGATACAGCGAGAAGATATGGAATGACGGGGATGAGACCAAGCGATGGAATCAGGAGGGTCAGGAGGCCACTACAGAAAAGTTACAGTCTTCGATGAATTGACTCGGAGGTTGATTGCATCAAAGAATGATGCCATGATACCATGATGCATTGATAGAGTGCATGGTTTTGGTGCCTACCACATAGACTTGAATACCAAACTAACGTCACGAGGCTTCCAACGTCTGATGCTCCCGAGTGGGCTCAATTGTCCATGCAAACTGCGAGCTGCGTGCATCGCTCCCGTTGTGTATGATACCATGGCGTTCTAGTGTAACTCGCAATCGTCTGGAGGATGTTGCTAAGAATAGAATGGCGGTGGCCGTAGGCATCTGCATTTGAGACCGAATATGCCGGCCACGAATTGAGGCTGATGCTGACAGTTAAGTGGAGATATGAGCATAACATCATCAGAGCCGCCCGCAGTCAAAATACCTGAGATATTCACACAAATACTACCATTTATCACACGCCTGAGCAAATCTTTTACTGAAACACGCATCTTCAAATCACACTAAAGGAAGCGCCCTGAGCCGATTAGTCTTAGCTGCGCCAAGGCCTCGACTGTCAAGTCAAGAAATCTCCCTTGGAAGCTCTCAACGTTCAACTTTGTCAGCATTCGACTTCTATTCCACTTGCTATTACCAGGCATCAACTTTGAGTGACATATTTCTTGATTCGCCTTCTTGCACTCCTTAGTCGACTGAATCATTCGACGGACCTACTGCACTTCCAATTCGACCGGGCCAAGTGTTGAATTGAACAAGGGCTCCCCGCGACTTTGAGCGCTACAATGGCTGTATGTGATCTTAACCTTCCATCCTAAAGGACCAGAGCGTGGAACAAGCTGTCAATGATAACCTACCCATTAATTTCTTTGACGATTAATGGGCTCCTGCGAAGCATCACCGCTGACCAAGAATTTTCTCCAACAGCAATACGGAGGCTACGGAAATAGCGGTGGGGGGGGCTATGGACAGACCAACCCCTACGAACAGCAAGGCGGTAGATACGATCAAGGCGCCGGAAACCCATACGGTCAACAAGCTGCCAATCCTTACGCCCAGCAGCCCGCTGCCCCACAGCCCGCCTACGGAGGGCGACAGCAGCAAGGAAGATACGACAATCAGTATGGAGGAGGTCAAACTACTGGTACAACAGCTGGACATGGTGAGTATGGATAGTTGAGCACTATAAGATAGGGACTGATGTTCTATAGGTGGCGCCAACGATGTGGAAATGGCCCCAATGAATGGTCAAGCAGGCCGAGATCCCAACGCGATACTGAACGAGTGCCGAGACATCGACAAAGGCATTGATACAATTCAACGCAATCTCGAACGTCTTCGTTTCCTTCAGCAACGAGCAATCGACGACCCGGATGCGAGCCAGGGTACGCAGGTCAACCGTGAGCTGGATCAATTGAGCTCGGATACTATGACCCTATACCGTAGCTTTGGCGGTCGTATCAAGGCGATCAAGCAGCAAAAGGCGTCGGGCGACTCAAGGAACGCGCCGCAAGTTGGGATGGTGGATCGCAAGCTCAAAGCGGCCATCAATGAATACCAGCGAGTGGATACAGACTTCAGGCGCAAGCTCGCCGCACAGATGGAGAGACAATACCGTATCGTCCGACCGGATGCCAGTGAGCAGGAAGTCAGGGAGGCGGTTGAGGATACATCCAACAACCAGGTTTTCAGCCAAGCTGTAAGTCTTACCATCGATCTGGGCCAGCCATCTACTGACCATCGAATCTAGTTGATGACAAGCAATCGCCGCGGACAGTCACAATCAGCACTGCGCGCCGTCCAGGGTAGACATGAGGCCATCCAGAAGATTGAGCGACAGATGATCGAGTTGGCACAATTGTTCCAGGATATGGAAGCCGCCGTCGTGGAACAAGAACCCGCGGTCCAGAAGATCGACGAGAGGGGGGAGGAAACCGTCACGCACATCGGCGATGGCAACAAGCAACTCGACCAAGCTGTCGACAAGGCAAGGGCCGCGAGGAAGAAGAAGTGGATTTGCTTGGGCATCTTCAGTATGTTGAGTCTCGAGTCCTGTATCGCTCCTCCGCTGACCCACAACCAGTCCTCATCGTCCTCATCCTTGCCGCTGTCATCGCCATCGCCGTCGTCGTTACCAACAACCAGAAAAAGCCCTAGTAGCGTCTTTCCACCTTTGCAGCCTTTATACCAAAATGAATACAAGATCCTGCGAATTTCCTTACCGTCGAAATACTACTCCATGGGCATGGACCCCGGTCTTCGCTTTGCGCCAAAAGGGCGGCACTCGGGAGACCGATGGCGGCTCACGGCAGGCAGGCAGGCGTGGCAGATGGACTCGTCATCAATTTTCTTTGGATTATCCGTTTGCTCCTTCTGACCGTTGTCCATACCCGCTGGGAATGGGAAATGGAAAATCGCCATGTGAAGCTGTCTGTAGGATACGTACAGCGTTGTAATAGAATGGTTATCGAAAACCTTTATTCCCTAGGTACTTGAGAGGCTATATCCATTTCCAGGGTACGGGTACGGGTACATGTTCTATAATGCCCTGGGCTTACGGCGTACTAGCACGAGCGCTTTCGGTAACACACATGAAGCTAGTCCGGTGGACAAACTTGATTTTTGATTTGGCATCCTAACCCCTCATTTGACTTTTGATATTGCTTCTGAGGGACGGTCCGTGCCCCTGATTGGCGCGTCTACGGAGTACGCGTTAGCTTAATCGCGCAGTACTATCAATTTTCAATATCGAAAGGTGACCCCCCTCTTCTTCACTCCCCCAGATTTGCTCGAGAACCTGTAAATACCTCTCTGTACAGCCAAGATGCTACGAGCGTAAATGCCCCCCAAATCACCTCCTGAATCCTCGTATTCGGCTCGTAAAGTAAATAATGGCTGACTTGACTGTTGCTCAGGTACCAAGCAAGCCTCAAGCAGCGCCCGCTGCTCACACAGAGCATCACCACAGCCGTACGCATTCCCCGGGCAGGATCTGTTTGCAAAAAGCGACTGGCCAGGAGCTGATATGTATCGAGCACTAGGTGCTCTTCGCAACGGGCGATGTAATGGCCCAGCAAGGCGTCGAAAAAGTCGGGATCGAGAAACACAATTACGCAAGGACTGGGCGAATGGCTTTGTACGGCGGCGGTACGTTCCCCACTTTGATCGATCTCGTGTTCGGGCACACCGTCCTCCCCTCAAAGGCCCCCTCAAACCCTCCAATTGGACAACCCCCAAATTAATCCCTTTCAGCCTTCTTCGGCCCCGTGGCAACAACCTGGTTTGCCTTCCTCGCCCGACGCATCAACTTCCCCAACCGCCCCAACCTCACCATCGCTGCTCGCGTCCTCACTGATCAAACCGTCTTCGCCTCGACCAATCTTTTCTGTTTTCTGAGTAGCATGGCGTACATGGAGGGATCGGACCCGAAGGAGAAGCTGCAGGGCGCATACTGGGAGGCGCTGAAGAAGAATTGGATGCTCTGGCCTGCGGTGCAGGCTGTGAATTTCAAGTTTGTGCCGTTGGAGCATAGGGTTTTTGTCGTTAATATTGTTAGTTTGGGTGAGTGATGTTCCAACCCCCTCCTGAAAGCCTGTCTGGGGAAAACAGCGGTCTGTAAATGGTGTTGGAAAGGGCACGAGGACAATATCCATTTCGATCAAGAGTGCAGGGTCAATGGTGGCGGAAACCTCGCTAATGTTTCTACTCGACAGGATGGAATTGCTACCTAAGCTACATCAACAGCCAAACGAAGTGAGGGCATGGCATTATTATACCCCTGCACTAGATCATTCTAGATCGGATCTTTGCATATAGGCTATACGCAGGATAGACACCGGCGGTTTGCATATACGGCTCGGACACAGCCAAACGCTTCCTTTCACTTCTGTGGTGCTCTTCCTCCTTGGCGGAGATATTTTCAGCCACAAACAAGCAGCATGGGAGGAGGGAACAGCTGTCGAAGTAACTGCCAAATTATGGAGGCACATCTATGGTGTCCGGTGGTCCAGAGGGGAATGCTGCACGACTAGCATAATAGAAGAATATGCGTAGTTTAGCCATATCACATGCAAATAAAATCATATACGCGATTGGCTGGACAAAACCTTCTCGCAGTTGCGCACCAGATCGTCCTCTCTCCTCACTTCTACACAGAACATCCTCATCGCAACTCTCGCCAAAATCCCTCGACCCCAGCCACAACTCCTCCCAGGGAGTCTTGGATGGTAAAGGGATTCAGCGCTATCCCGAAAGTAGCCTTAGCCTTATACCGTATTTCGCGTAAACATCCATTGACAACAACGTCAATTACACTTGCAGGGGGTTTCCCCCTACCAGAGCATCTAGACTCGATCAAGCAGCCCGGCCTCGATCATCCGAATCCACATATCAAGCCCCCTATGTAAGTGGCTGAGGCTTAGTGCTGGACTCGATGAAGCGGACTTCTTTCCTTTGTGTGTCAAGAGGTGGGCAAGGGCTCAGCCTTGCAGGTAGCGGGCTTAGCCTTGCAGGCAGCAGGTGTGGAGGGAGGAGGGAGAAGGGAGAAGGGAGGTGAGGAATGGTGGGCTGTGTTTTCTTTCTTGCTGCTTAGTGACTATTTTTATGTTGTCCCCATTCTCTGCACGGCCCTGCAGACAGCAGCAAGGTCTACGTTGATCTTCTTCGACTTTCTGTCCCTCTATCTCGAGCTACGGGAGCAGGCTTACTCGAGGCTGCGGCGGAAGTAACATGACATAAAATCCATTGAAGCTGGGTGGATTGATGTGAATGACCATGGCGAGCATAGCCCGATTTACTGAATTAATAACCTGATGAGGGACGAGGCACTACAGGCTTCGTGGAGAAACGCTAAGTGGGCGTGAAAATCCTTCCCAAGCTTCCACTGCACCTTGAAAGGGTATCACGGGAGCTCAGCCACCTTCGAAAAGTCCGTGTCAGGTTTGAAATGCAGGTTTGGTTGTAGCAAAGGCAGACCAGACATTTTTTCAAGTGGCAGTTGCCCATCACGTCGATGAAATGATGGAAGTCCATGAAAGCGGACGATCTCTCCGATGTCTACTCTGAGGATCATCCGATTAACGCAGGAGGACCAGGCCTGGTAGAGTACGGGCCGCTACTTCACAAATTGTTTCTGCGGCTTCGAGTTTGCCGGTGGTGTCCTGGGATTGATGAAAGCTTCGGTGCATCATGTTCGGCACTACGGGTGAGACAAGGAATTGTACTCGGAAAATGCCCTTCTATAACACGACCGGCCCAGGGCAGCGAGTGAAGCTGTATATGGGAGCAGATCTCGACGCTGCAGGGACTTCTAAGTTAAGTACTGGAAACTCTGCGCCCGTTGCCAACAACCTGCTTGTTCAAACAACAAGATACAGTAGTGCTCTGCGGTCGTCCATGGAGCAATGCTAACGCCATAGGACGACCTTTCTCAACTTGTATGAATACGAAGAGAAGCGAGCCGAGCTAAAGAGCCTACTGTCTGAGTAGTAGTCAAGTCGGGAAGGAAATGACTGACAGGCGCAATTCCAGAGAGGCGAAGTAGTCTACTTTGGAGGGCGAGACATTCTCCGAAGCTATGAGATACACACAAGAGACCCGAGTGTGCCAGCAGCATCTCTTCGATCGACTAGAGGGAGCCTTCTCTCACGAATAGTTGCAGAAAGCAGACTCCCATTCGAGAGGAAGCGAAAATTCCCTAAGCCCAGTTTGAAATCCTATTTTCGCATTGTTCCTGATTAAATTCTTCCTCTCGATTGAAGAAGAATAAACCCGGGCCGGTCTTACAGCCAGTCATGGCTGACTGCATCCACGCGGCGGCTTCGGGGAGTGTGGATGCTCGGGAATGGTTGCACCTTATGCACAACAAAACGCCCCACCAGAGTAAACTCCCAATCGCTCTATTCCTAATCGATCTTGGTGGCATTTTGCACGAGGCTGAGTAGGGAAGGTCCTCAACACTGGCGCCGAACAACACAAAATAGGTGCCCTCGCCAAGTTTAGATCATCCCGTCGCAAATTCACCTCTCCGCCGATATTCTACGAGCAGGATTCTTTAGGAAATTACTTGACGAATTGTGGCTCAGTGATAGGAGATCGAGCCACAAAAAAATTTGGGAGATACTGTGTCAGAAGTCAGATTTCGGCGCTTGGATGTGTGCATGGCTCGCCTTGGGTGTGCCAGACTAAGATTGGCCCCTTTCCTGATTGAGAGATTATAGCCAGATTTTGACAGCATAAAAAGGGCACAGCCTCAAGGACGTATGAAGGCCCTTATGCCCCAGATATACCTATATAGGTCGTATCTGGCGATGTGGACTCTTGGTCTTCTGTTATGCACATTATTTGAGTTGAGAAGTCTCATCCTCTTGGCACTTGCAAGAATTACCCTATGGCCCAGAACGTCCTCGATTGTCAACAGGTTCCGTCAAATGGATTATATGACTGCACCAACCCGTGGCCGAATTGTACAAGCTCAAAGCACTTCGACTTCGTCACCCTCGGGAATTATACAAAACTCGTTCATCAAGCCTGCCCCACAGACTCTAGATTGTACAGACCAATTCAGAATCTTCGGCCTTTTGTCAATGGCCTTTCGTTGACGCAAGACGCATGTATTGCCGCTACCGGAGGAAGTTGGACAAGTTATCCTCCTTCCCATGTATGGACCCGCTTGACGACGTGGAAATTCCCATTGCTTCAACTTGCACTGCTTTTCCCACGGCCTCCGCTTAGCTTTGCCATCGAAGCCTTTGTTATATTCCACCTTCTTGGAGACCCCATCGATACCATCGCCAACCTCCTTGGAAAGTTATCGAAGTGTCAGCATTGGGCAAAACATTGGCACAAAGCACGTTTCCCAGGAACCGAAGAGGGTGAGAAAGACTGGCAGGCGTTGACTCTAATCACCGATGCGTACGCAGAATGGGAACAGGATGAAAGGGTGGAGAATGTCTTGCACGAGGCCTTGTAGGTGATGAAGCCGCTTCAAAGCCGGCTGGACACTAATGAGGAAATAGAACTCGATTTGGACGTCGTCCATCTCTTAGAGACAATATCCGTCGAACAGCGCAAGCGCTTGCGGCCGACCGCGCTACCAAAAATCTTCCTACAATTGGTGCACTGTCTATTTTCGTCATTGCTGTAGTCATCGCACTTTGGAGAACAGCGGATGTCGCCAACAGGAATACTAGTGCCTTCAACAACACCATCTTTATCAACGTCGAGGCCTTCAGTATTGCTTTCTCGGCCCTCTACTTCTGGATCATACCGACCATTTTCATCGGTTCTTTCATCGGGGTTTCTCAGACCAAGGCTGCCATCCCACGAATATTAGGACGCTTCCAAAAAGATTTGAATAATCGACGAAGATCAAAGAAGAAGATCTACTTGCCCAATGAGTGCCTAACCGACAGCGAAAGACGTAAATTCCATGGAGGAATCTACCAATGGCAACCATCCAAATTCAAGTCTCAGATTAAATATTCCTCGCTCCACCAAGACCCGCAATCAAATCAAAACCGTACGAATGGTCGGAATCAGCCAACAGTCGCACAACCCTTGCCGGAAGATCTGCTAAAAAAGAATTTTTCCGCAGCTCTCGGAGCCAAATCAAATACGCATCACATGGTCCTCGCTCACCTCATTGTCATTGCAGGCGCGATAACTGCTTTTATCATCAGCTCTCTGGTGCCACCAGGAGGGTTCAACTGTCGACATGCTGGCCAGATTTCCATTGTGGTCGCCTGGATTCTCAGCCCCTACATAGACGTCCTCCTAAACAAGATGTTCCCCCTAAAATGCAAAGCGCAAAAGTTCTTCAAATGGCCGATTCAAAGTTCCACAATGCTGTTTTCGTTGACACTTATCAAAGACATTGTGTTCACAGCTGCTACGATGATCGGAATCATCTTAACGCAGGTGGGTATTCTCAACCGGTGTGAATGCTATTCAAACTGGGGAACAACAGGGACCGCGCTGCCGCAAATCCCTGACGTGGATGCGTTACTTCGCGCCCGTATCAATTCTTGGTACCCTGCGATCACCGCCCTCGGCCTCGGCTTCCAGCTAATCCTAGTTCCATGTTATATCGTACAACGATATGGCTCTGCCTTGCGGGTGTACATCCAGCGGGACGATACAAAATCCAATACTCCGAAATGTTTGAATAAGCTTGGCAGCTGGGGAAGAAAAGTAATGCCGAAGGGGAGTCCAAAGCGCAATTCCTCTAGCAAAAGGCCCGCTGAACGGCCAAGCACGCCATCTCTTGAGAGAGGAAGCCCAGCGGATGACGTTCCCCTTCAGGCGCCAGTGAAAGAGCCAGCGAAAGAGCCAGCGCGGAGGCGAGCATCACATCACGCTTCGAGTTCTCGTTCTCCGCTGTTGGCGGTGCAAATACCGTCCGACGGTGGGAACAGCAACGTCTGAAGAATCTTCGGTCGCTTTGTCTTACAATAATTACCATGATCATTCAATGCCATACATGAAACACCATCAGATACTTCTATGCAAACTCCTCATGGAGGTTGCGTGTCCCGATTTGCGCAGATCGGAGAGCGAGCGGTATATGTACACTTTATGCCCTGGCGTAACAGGAGTAAAACATCTGCATGAGCAGCGCAACATTCCAATGCTACAATATCCCAAGAGACCATTCGCCATTCGGATAATTGCCTCAAAGACCCACATCTGGCTGTTTTCAACGCCCTAATAGACAGAATAATCTTACGAAACTGGCACCCTATAAGCACGGATCCTTTGAGGTTTCTGCTTTTGGAAGCAAGCCTCCTACAAAACACGGGAAGGTATTCGGTATCTTGTTCTTTTCAGAGAAGTCTGGAGCAACGGAAAAGGCATAGAGCGGTGGATTTGGTTCATTCATGGCCCAGGGGGGGGATGGTCGTGTTTACATCATTCTCTACACCGAGCAGTTGGCTTAGCATGATTAGGATGTGGATGTGGGAAATTGAGTGGTGGCCGCTGAGGGTGTGGCGTCCTTGTGCGCATGCAGACGGGAAGGGGAACGGGCGTGAGAGTCAGGGATGTATTGATTGGTTGAGGTTGTGGCAGAGGGGGATTGTTGTTGGGATGTCTGTTTTCAGGGTGTTTGTGTAGGAGTCGGGGGAGGGGTTGGAAGCGAAGGCATGCGGATTATATCGGTATTGGAAGAGTTGGAGTCGCGATGAAGGGGCATGCTTGAACAGCACTGATGCAGGAGGTGTGCTCTTCATAGTTCTCATTGATAAATTGCGCGCTTCTTCTACACCCGCGTTAAACTTCTCCCTCAGGCTCAGGGTTTGGGACACTGGTCCGTTTGAGAGACTGGGGAATAGCACACAACGTCGCAGGAGGTCGAAAGGCGGTGAAAGCAGGTATGCTGTTGGTATCTTTGATACCTACGGGTAGTAGTCTATTGTAGTAGTCTAATGTAGCGGACATTTGGAGCGTGGAAATGCTCATCTACTGGGAACCACTCTTCAGCCTCGATGTGGAGCGATGATGATTACATGGGGGACTCAGCCAGGCGCAGACGAGTTGGCTAGCCGAATGACCCATTCCAGTTCAATGGTAGAGCTTAGCCAGGAAGAATGCGAGGATTTCGGCTGAAAAATCGAGGTCGCAACGTACAGTCCCTAACTTCAACCGAATGACTTCAGGTCATGACACCGAGATTAATTCCTGTCATTATGGAAAGAGACAGGGGCGGGCCCATTTCCTCACAGGACGCAGATACTGAATGGTACGGCTCCTGCAGTCGAGGCTGCTGGATTGGACGAGAAATTGTTGAGCAATGACTCGAACGCCCCGTGCTTTCTAAGGATTGCCTTCCATTCTTGTTCGCGGGCGACAACCCAGAATTTGTGGAAGTTATTCACGCCCGAAGGAACATCTTGTAAGTGGGCGAGTCCGAACATTCCGAGAAAGGATATCCAAGCTTCTTGAGAAATCCTTCCAGCTCCAACTTCTGGTCATCCGGGCACTGAATACCAGCAAGAACTTTCCCAACATCTCCACCGTGACTCCGATAATGGAAGAGCGAGATGTTCTGACCGGGCCGCAACGCCATGAGAAATTTCACCAGTGCTCCTGGTCGTTCTGGGAATTGGAACATGTAGAGTTTCTCATCTTCCACACTGCTACGGCCTCCCACTAGGTGTTTGATGTGCGACTTGGCGAGCTCGTCATTACTCAGATCTTGCGCTTCCATTCTATCTCTACCCAGTCGCTTGATCAAGTTTGTGACATCTGAACTGCGCGTCGAAGCATTGAATTGTATACTCATGAAGATGTTTGCAAAGTCCTCCTTCGCGTAGCGGTAGCTAAACTCTGTTACCGCGTGAGGAAGTACTGTTTTTACCAGTTCAGTGAACGCTCCTGATCTTTCTGGAATCTTCACGCTCAACAGAGCTTCCTTCTCCTCGCCCAAGGCAGCACGTTCCGCAACGAAACGTAGTCTATCAAAGTTCATATTGGCACCTGAAGCCGTGGCGACTAATTGCCTTCTTGAGTTTGGGGATGGATTCTTGGCAGCGTACTTCTTGAGCCCTGCAAGCGCTAAAGCTCCAGCCGGCTCAACAATAGATCGTGTATCTTCATATATGTCTTTGATTGCAGCACAGGTTTCATCTGTTGTGACCTCGATGATGTCGTCTACCACCTCAAGGCATAATCGAAACGTCTCTTCTCCCACGGTCTTCACAGCAGCCCCATCGGCAAAGAGGCCAACCTCGTCAAGAACGACCCTCTCTCGCTTCTTTATGGATTGCACCATTGCATTTGCGTCGTACGTTTCAACGCCGATAATCTTCACTTCTGGTGCGATGCGCTTAAGATAGACGCCAATGCCAGCGATCAATCCTCCGCCACCAACGCAGCAGAATATGGCTTCCAGCTCTTGCAAATTCGTCTGTCTAAGAAGTTCCATGCCGATGGTTCCTTGTCCCGCAATCACATACGGGTCGTCGAACGGGGCAATGTCTGTGAGGCCATGTAGCTTCTCCAGACGATGTGCTTCTGTCTTTGCAGCGTCAAAATCATCGCCATGAAGAACAACGGATCCTCCGAGTCGTGACACATTCAGATGTTTAATCGATGGCGTTCCAGAGGGCATGACAATTGTGGCTGGTATCTTCAAATGTCGGGCAGAATAGGCAACCCCTTGGGCATGATTGCCTACGTCCGTTCAGCCCCTAGCTGAAGTAGGAAACGGGTCATTATTCACCAGCGGAACAAGCCACCACCCCCTTCCAACGCTCTTCCTTGTCAAGATGTGCCATTCTGTTGTATGCCCCTCGTAGTTTGAAGCTAAACACAGGTTGTAGATCTTCTCTTTTCAGCAAGACTTTGCATTCGAGGCGGTTGCTGAGGTTAGTTGCATGGGTAAGAGGCGTTTCTTTGACGACTTCGTAGACGCGGGAGGTGAGAATGAGTCTAAGATACTACATGACTATCAGCGAGGTTTACAGACTAAAGAGCCTCGGTAACTTGCGTCTGGATGCCCATCGGGTAGTAGGAAAGCCTCAGGTATGGCTGCCGAAGCCATAGTAGTTGCTGAAGGGCCGTCTACAGGGTTTGCAGAATACTCGGTCAACGGCATACCGTTGGGAAACCCATTCGATAGAGGTCCCGGAGCCATGTTGGCCTTTGTGGTGGAGGTACCTTCACAACTAGGACTTGAGTGAGGGTAGAAAGTGAACAGTCCCTGGAGTGAAATATTGAGCTTTGTTGACATGTGAGCTCGTTGGAGTTTAGCGTTAGGGCTGCGCCATATCCAATAGACATACTTGATATCGGCCATCCAACATGACTTGGATTGCCGATTTCTCACATTGCTTTTATATTACTGAAAAGAGCTCGGAGCTATGCTGAAGCAGTTCTGGTAATTACTTCTATTCTTCAACAACGTTGCCCTTGATTTTTCTTCTACGCATCTCTTTCAATGACCTCATGATTACTTTGCTCACCCGTTTCCCTTCAATACGTTCAATATGTCAGACGCACCGCTCCCCTCTTCCTTTGACGGTGATAGGCAAGTGCTCATGATACTCCTCCCCGTGTTCATATTACTAATTCTTTCCGCAGAGACTTCTACGAAGAGAATCGATGGCAGATCATTTCCCGCCGGCTCAAAGAAGAGCCCCTCATACCCTTTGGTCCCGAATCCAATCTCGACCCTCTCCATCTCCCAAATTAATACCTCTCAGGTGTCGGACTAACATGCTGGGCCCTCTACTCTGCCTCCCGTTCCATCCGTACCGGCAATGCCGCCAAAACAAACCAAATGTTCCGCTACCGCCTCTACGCCCAATCCTTCACAATCGTCGCCATGCTCGGCGGTTCCGTATACTACAAAGCAGATCGCCTTAAACGGAATGAATTTGTGAAGATCAAGAAGAAGGAAGAAGCACAGGAGAAGCGAGATGCCTGGATCCGGGAGCTGGAGGCTAGGGATGCGGAGGATAAAGAGTGGAGGGCCAAGATGGGGAGGGTGAGGGATTTGCAGAGGGAGGAGGCCGAGCAGAAGGCGGTTGAGGAGTTACGGGCTAAGGAGGCGATGAAGCTGGGTGATATGGTGAGGTCGGATGATGGGAGGGGCGTTATCGCTGCTGTGAAGGAGCGGAATAATGCGGCGAAGGAGAGGGAGAGGAGGGTAGAGGCCGTGGAGAGGGAGAGGGCGAAGGAGGGGAAACCCGTCATAAGAGGGGAGGCTTCGACTGGTTTGGCTGTGACCGATGCTATGAATCAGGCGGATTCCGACGCGAAGCAGGAGAAACGGGAGACTTTGCTGGGAGAGAGTGAGCAGGGAGGGTTGTTTGGAATAGGCCACCTCAAGGGCTTTTTGCATGCTTGGAAGGGCGAACAGGATTCTGCTGAGAGCGAGAAGTCTGCAGGGCCGGAGAAGCTCGCAGAGAACTCAAAGGCCGAGAGATGAGGGCTGGATGGACGTTCAAGGAAATGCATTTGATAGTAGGCGGATTGGGCATCGGCGTTCTGTTCAAGGTTTGCGCTGTATGTATCCATTTCATGTAACCAGAGTGAATGCGAATGACTGTATATGCATACGATTGCTATATAGGATGCCCACCATAGTTACTGCTTGCCCATTCAACGGTCCGAACGCCACGCTATGCAACACCAAGTTTTACTATTAAGAGACCTCTGCAAGGCCCATTCCCACAACCAATGGCGCCTGTTTACCCACTGCTATCCCAGCCATTCTTTTACCCGCTCACTCAACCCCAACGACATTGCGCACCAGCTCTTAAAGCCCAACCTTCATCTCCCCTGCCTCTGCTTATGCTTCTGATTCTTCGAGCAAATGATATACACATACCCCTTCCTCCTCACACTCTGTCACACCAGGTATCAGTCGTAATCCTGGAGAGTCAAAAAGGAAATGCTCAATTACCTTGCACCCATCACACATCTTCTTGACGCTGCTCCGGACTTTCATGCCCCTCGTCTGTTCGGCGTTTGGCGCGAATGCCACGATGCCCACTCTTCTTATGTCTGGCCGCGTGGACTGGGAGGTGAGAGATGTTATTGGATAGGTCCGTGAAGTGTGGAGGTATGTGGAGGATGTCTGGTGGAAGGCGCGCTGGGGGCTATTGGTGAGTGTGCGGATGGCTTGCGTGGGGCATGCTTGGAGTAAATGTGGGTTGAGACGGTGTAGTGCCGATGCCACGGTGGCGCGATAGTGTAATTGTAGCATTGTGGTCAAAGATAGCTGGGGTGGAATGGCTAAAAAAGACTACAGACATTTGCACGGCTCTTAGTGGAGGTGTCTCAATTACCGTATTATATATGTATTTTAATTACCTATTGGTCGCCGTGAGGGGAGCCTACAGGTCATCCGACTACCACTAAAAAACTCGGCCGACTATGTTAGGGTCGGACGACTATTGGTCTAGCTATATCAAAGTTAACTTTAAAAAAAAAATTTAAAAAAACTTTTTGATCGGATAACCTTTTATCTTTTATATAATTTAATAAATTTTAAAATTACAAAATAAACTAGGATTAATTTAAAATTAATTTTAAATTAATTATTAATAAAAATAACTTCGATATTAAATAAGTTATTATATTTAAATTTATTATTATATTTATATATTATTATATTAATTTAAAAGTATTATTTATATATTATTATATTAATTTAAAAGTATTATTTATTAAATATTCTTTTATCTTTTTTAATTATTTTCAAAGTTATTTTGATAAATATATATATATTATTAATATATTTTTAAAAGATTAAGGAAAGATAAAGGAGATTTATAATTTAATAAGTTATATTTAAATTAATCCGAATTTTAGATTTAAACTTAATTTAATAATAAATTTAATATTTATAAAACTAAAAATATCCGAAAAAATATTCCTTATTAATATATTTAAATAATACTTTTTATATTTAATATATATATTAATATTTTAAAATTATATATTATTAATATTTATATTTAAATCTTATAAGAATATAATATATATCTCTTACTAGAAATAATTTGAAACGGATTTAAAAAATTTAATAATCTTATAATAATTTATATAATTTACAGATTCGATTTATAATTATATAAGAATTAATTTTAAATTAATTTATAATCGAATTTATTTAATATTTAAAAAGGCAATTTATTTAAGTTTAAAAGCAATTTGAACAAAAAAATATATATAAATAATAAAATAAAGAATATAATTTTATAATTAAATAAATAAGAATTTAAATATTCAATTTAAAATCAATTCTAAATTAATTATAATTTTAAATTAAATTAATTTTAAACTATCTTTAATAAGCCTTTATTCTATATTAATTATATAAATAATAAAAGTTTAAAGTAAAAAATATATTTTTTCTAATTATTAAATATTATTAAAAATATTTATATTAAATATTTTAAAAATCTTTTTTTAAAGTTAAATGATTTTTAATTAAAGTTGGAAAACTTATATTATATTATTAAATATATATTAATTAAGAAGAAAAATTATAATAATTAATTTATATTCAATTTAAAATTATTTTAGAATTAATTTTAAATTAATTTAAATATTAATTATTAAATTAATTTTAGAGTTTTATAATATATAAATTATTAAATAAAATTTAATATTTTTATCCCTAATAATTCAACTTATTACTTATATTTTATTTTTATTTTTATTTTATATAGAATATATATATATTTGCCGCCGTTATATAATTATCTTTTATTAAAATTATAAAATAGCTTTTTTAAGCTTATTAAATAAATAAAAGATTTAAGATTAATAATTAATTTGAAATTAAATCGAAATTAATTTAAAATTAAATTTAATTAATTATATAGGAAAATTCCTTTATAATCTATTATTAAATATATTTTATTTAAATTATTAAATAAAATATATTATAAATATTTATTAAAGTATTAGTTAAATAGACTAAATTAAAGCTATTATTCGGAAGTAAAAGATATTTTATTATCTTAAAAAATAAATATTTAATAATATTTAACTTAAATATAAATTTAAATATCGAAATATAAATAAAAGAATAAGTTTTTAATTATTTATTAATTAATTTTTATTCAATCTTAAATTAATTCGTAATTAATTAGTATCGATATATTCAATATCTTAATATTAATAAGGCTAATATTAAAATTATTATTATTTTTTATAAAAAATAAGCTTAGACCTTTTTATAATTAAAAGCTTACGAAATAAATATAATATTTAAAAGGGTAAAAGAATCAATTAATAAAATTATATTTATAATATTCGAACCAAAATCAGGAAAATATAAGGAATTCAATTCGGGATTAATTTATAATTAATTTAAAATTTTTATTAATTATATATTTTATAATCTTTATACTTTATCAAATTTATATAAATAAATTAAATAGCAAATATTATTAATAAATATTTACGAAAATATTCGAATTAGTTTCCGAATTATTATAATCTCTTATTTATTAATTTTATCTTTATAATAATAACTTTAAGATAATTTTTATAAATATAAATAAAACGTAAATTAAAGGTATATATAATTTAAATTCAATCCTAATTTAATATTAATTTAATTAAGATTTAAGTAATATTTTCAATTTATTAACCTTTATTTTCGGCTTTAATATTAATATATATAATAAATAATTATTTATTATAATATTTATTTTAAATATAGAATTTATTAAAATACTAAAATTAATTAATATAATAAATCTATTTATAAATAAATAATAACTTTATTAAAATATTCTTTGAAAAAAGATTATTTTAAAGTTTATTAATTTTTAATTAATAATTAAATCTAAATTAAATCTGAATTAAATTTAAATTAAATATTTATTATTTTTTTAAATTTATTATTATTTATTCTGAAGATTTATAATTAAATTTATTATAAATAAAATATTAATATCGCTTTAAGTATTAATATATACTATTCCGAAATCCTAAAGGAAGTCTTTATTATAATTTATAATTATATTAATATAATTAAGTAAATATATTATAAAAATAATATTATTAAAAAAGGCTTAATATTATTATATATTATTATAAAATAAACTTAAATCCAAATTAAATCTAAATTAAATTTAAATTAATTTATATTTAATTTAATATTAGAAACTTTAATTAATATAATATTTAATAATATTTAACGTTTTTCGATTTTAATATATAATATATATATTATTAAACAAGTTTATTAAAAAGGTTTTATAAGTTTAAATAGAAATTAAATAATAATTAATCTTATTTTATTTTAGATTTAATTTGGAATTAATTTAAATATTAAGAAATTATTATAAAAATCGGAAATAATTATTAATTAAAATAAACTTTAATAAAAAAAAAATATAAGATCTTTTATATCTTTTAAGAGCTGAAAAAGATAATTAAATTTTATATTTAATAATAATTCTTAATTATAATTAAAATTAAAATTAAGTTTTTAAAAATTTAAAAGATAAAATTAAATCTTAATTAATCCCAATTTATTTATTAATTAATTTTAGCTTTCTTTAACGAATAATTTTAATAAATTAATAAAATTTATTTAATTAATTATTAATTAATAGCCTAGAATAAAAATAAAAGAAAGTAAAGATTCGAAAACTAAAGCTTAAAAATAAAAGAATAAAATTAAAAATAATATAATTAAAAAATTAAATAAATAATAAAAATATATAATTAAATTAAAATTAAATTAAAAATAATTTTAACTAATTTTATTATTTATTTATTTTAATTTAAGTTAATTTAGCTTATTAATTAAAATTAATTTTTATTTAATCCCAAATTAATTTTGATTTAATTTAATTAGTTTATTTTTTATTGTTTTTACCTCCCCTAATCTCCCTTTTAGTCTCCTTTTTTGTCTTTTTTTTAGCTTTTTTTTTTGTTTCCTCCTTAACCTCCTTTTCAGTTTCTTTTCCTGTTTCCCCCTTAGCTTTTTCTCTTATTTTTCTCTTTATTCTCCTTATAATTTTCCTTTTAGCTTCTTTTTTAGTTTCCCTTTTAATCTCTTCTTTAATCTCCCCTTTAACCTTTTTATTATTCCTATTGTTTTTATTAGAATACTTATTAATAATAAATATATCCTTAATTTTTATTATATTAAAATTATAATTCGAATAATTAAAATACTTTAAATAATTATAATAAATAAGATTTTATAAATATTTTATATTTAATTAATAATTAATTTAGATTCAAATCGAATTTAATTTAGAATTTAATTATTAAAAAGTTAAAAATTTATTAATTTTATAATTTTTATAATTATAATAAAATATTTCTTTTTTTAAAATTTTAAATAAAATATAAATATATATTTTATAAAATTAAATTAATTAATAATTAATTTTATTTTAATTCTAAATTAATTATTATTTAATCCTTTTTTAAAAGTAATTTTTATTTAATTAAAATCTTAATAACCTTCTTTATTAAATTAAGGGTTTCGGGAGTTATATCTCCTAATTAATAATATATAAATTATTTAAAGAATTTTAAATTAATTAATATTTAATCCCGAATTAATTTAAAATTAAACTTATTAATTAATTATATAATATTTTAAAGTTTCTAAGAATTATAATTTTCTTAAAAAATATTTATTTTATAATTTTTCGATATATATTTGTAAAAAACTAGGATATTTAAAAAGTAAACTTATAATTATATTAATTTTAAATTAAATTTAAATTAAATAAAAATTAATTTTATTATAATAAGATAAAGCTTTTTATCGCTTATATTAAAATAATAGAAAAGCTTATTTATTATAATATATAATTTATTCTACTTGAATTAATTAATAAATAATCTTAAATTAATTTAAATAAATAAAATTTTAATATTAAAAATAAAATAAATTAAATTAAAATTAATTAATAAATAATCTTAAATTAATCTTAATAAATAGAATTTTAAAATAAAAATTAAATTAAATTAAATTAAAATTAATTTAAAATTAAATTATTATTATTATTTTATTTATTAATTTTTTATCTTATATAGGCTAATTTATAAGATATTAGGTTAAAACCTTATATTAAATATAAATATTATTTTTCTTTAAATTAATTATTATAATAGATTTAATTAATTAAGAATTAATTATTAATTAATTATATAATAAATTTATAATTAATTATATAAAAGATATATAATATAAGAAAGATAATAAGGCGACTATAAACAAAACGAAGATAAATTATACCCAAACTCTAATTCTTAGCGTAGTCGTCTGAGTTTTTTAGTAGTGGTCGGATGACCTGCCTCCTCCCGTGAGGGTGTCTTGGCATCTCTTGCTAGACTAATTGACACAGGCCTGGGAAGCGCCAAGTAATCGCTTAGCTATTTAATTGATTCATATCGGATTTATGTTGCTATTCATCTTCCCATGCTATGATGACATCATTTGCTAGTGTTTCCAGGGGGGCAAATAGGAGCTCGCTGGGAGTTTGAGGCCATTGCTGGGGGGAAAATTGAAGCTATTCGCTATTCCTGGGGGCAGCAAGCGTGCTGATGGAGCCGTATTTATACTACTATATGTATCTCCTCCTTTGCCTCCAGCATAGATATCGTCTCATCATCGATCTCTTGTTCTTCCTAATTGCTGAGGTGATACCATCCTGTCGCTGTTTTCTCCGCCCGCCTTAATACTTTAGCATTCATGTACACGTAAATGGCCTCATTGCTCTGCTCCACCCCCGTACTGGCCCTAAAATTGTCAATATTATTGAGCCTCTTTATCAATTGGCCGTAAACAGGACCGCGATAATTCGGAATGTGTTTGGGGGCGAAACCAGGCTAAAGGGTTTTGAAGAAGAATGGCGAAAACGAGGTAGCGGAAAAGAGTAGGGAGGAAGCCTATAATAGTATTGTTAACTATGTAGAGACTGCTGAACGTCAGATACCTCATAGATACCTGTATGGTGGAGTGGATGGTGGAGTGGAAGTAGTACTGCAGTACGAAAACGGGAAATTGCTGGTTAATAGCAATAAATATCGCTTTTTGATATATATCGCTGTTTATGTACAGAAAGCGCTTTTTCCCAGGCCTACCTGAGTCTCGGAAGCTCCATTGGATGCGTGCCATACGTAAGCAAAGTACATACAGCACTATAGCTCGCACAGGCTTCAGAGGATCTTGGTGTGATGGATAACTAGGTTTGGAGACCTGCCATTTCTCGGTCAAAGTCATGCGAAGCACATTGGGAAGAGTCCAGAGTTATACACACATCGTAGTACAAGTCTTGGATATTTCAGATCTAGATGTCGATGGAACAAAGATTGCCATTGCAATGTCCACGATTGTCGCGGAAATTGGTTTGGTGCCGCCATGTCCAGATCATTGTATGTTCCGGTCATATCCCAAGCCTACTGTGGAATGGGAAGTTTGGAATGGTTACATCTCCACTTCTGACTAGATCCAGTGCGTTTTGCGCTTTAGGCACCTTGTCGATGCCGTTCTCATCGACGTCGTTCAAGATCTTGTCAGCGTAAGTATCCGCGCTCGAAACAGGGAACCTTGGATCTGATTCGAGTGCCGGGCCGAGCGATTTATCGTACGGCGGGTGACTCTCGTGTGGATTCAGACGCTCATTCTCCCTTCTTAGCAGATCGGAGATGAATTTCACTGCTGTCGCAACGGAGACCCTAACTACATCTTTGCTGCTGCTCCTTGGGACGTCGGTACGGTCCACGAGAAAATTGCTCCCAGGCCCGATATCGTCGAAATGTATAGGTGCACTTAAGCCATCCGAGACCCCTGTGAGAACCATGAGGACTGTCTGCAGCTGTGCCAGTCGGTCTAGATCATAGACCCAGTTCGGTTCGCCCTCATGAGCAATGAGCTCTTCTGCCATCGGGGCTCGCGCGTCCATCACAACTATGATGGCTCGGCAAAGCGGGAGTAGCTTGTACTTTTGACTGCCCCCAGCAAATCGCCTGTTCGACTGAAGAGTGGAGGAGACTTGGTCGCAGAGAGCAGTATGCATGCACACGATCTCGGCTATTGAGTGAGGTCCCGTTGGTCCAGCACAGAGCTGATTCGAGAAAAAATGTCCGAAATCTAGATGTGGCTTGTCTGCGTGGCAAGTAAACCATTCTTTGTAGAGACACCCGAAGACCAGGGCGCCGACGTCGTTGTATAGTTCTCCCTTGAGGCAGCAATATAGTGAGGTGGGCTTGTTGCAGAAATTTTCCAAGGCGTAACTGGAGCCAAGTTTGGGCACTACTGAGTCATTGAGCTTGATCAAGGCGACCTGTCGCCCACTGATCCAGCGAATGAATAGTTGCCAATCATATCTGACTTTTCTGCAGATTTCAAAGTCTGCTTTGAGGCCTTCCCTAACCAATTGTCGTAGTTCACTTGACCATAAAGCTGCACTGGGAGCGGAATGCTCGAGAATCTCGGCTTTCGACATTGTTGAAACGACTGTTCTACACCGACACAAAGCTGAATGAAATGCTGGTCCCTCCGTCGTGCGGACGACAGTGGTATCGGGTGTCTCCCACCGAGGAGAACGTTCACCACGTCATGCCTTTCGCGGGCATGGATCCCCTTTGGAACCACTCACAGATGCGCTCAAAGCCTTCAGTTCAGATTGTATGCTACCTTGGTAATAAAAAATAGCGATACAGTAGCCGGATTTCAATTCCAAAACTTTCCGCTTCGCCTTCGGCGCGTGTGCCCAACCCAAATTTGTAGCTGTCACCAAAAAGTATAAAGTAAAAAGGTGATCTCGACAATGCATTAGTCTTGAACACTAAATTTCTCAAGTCCTTGGACTGATATTCGTCTTGCAGAGCTCAACTATCAATCGACAACATTGCTGGATGGCACTAGAGAATCTGAGCCAGGAGGGGTTTCAGATACGTATCAGACCTATTCAATCTGTGGCCTCAACAACTCAGCAAACTGCTCGCCCGATAACAGAGGGCAAAGACTTGTCTACTCACCTGTCCGCTAACTGGACCGGTGTCTGTCAGACTCGGATTGCCGATTGGACGCTTACGAGTGCAAAGCCACGGCCCTCTTCGTTATCGTCTCACTTATCACGAGTCCTGCACATCTAAGTTTGCGTCACTATCTCTGACTCGCCCGCTTGGAGTGGTCTCGACTCGCTTGTGCCCAACATTTTCAGCCAACTTTCGGAAGGAAAAGTAGGCAAGCATAGTAACGTTGATCTACTACCTCCTCCTGCATAGCATATTAGGGTGTCAAAGGTGTGGTCCAACAAGATCGTCATCCTCTAGCTACGCTTCCTCCAATCTTTGCCCATCTCGATAGCCTTGCTTCTATTGAGTCTGGTGGGCAGTGCCCATTGTCTTGATGTAACATTGATGCACAGCCCAGTGCGAATCAATGTCATGTTTGCTTCATATATATCAGCACCTCTGTCTCTAAGTCTCATTTTGCTCGGAGTTTCATTATCTTTGAAAACTTCTGTCTCTGGAGTACACACTTGATTGTTGACTTTGGCATCTCCCGTGAGCATTACCTAGTTGCAACCTAGACCGTTCGACACGAAGCCAGGGAGCACCGTCCAAGCTCTTCAGGACCACAGTGCCAAGGAGCTGGTCTCGACGGCCTGTCAGCTTTCAGATGCAATGTTAACGTCGTATTTTTAGCACCCCACGGGACCCATCTTTCGGCCTTCACATCATCACGAACGAATCCTGTTTTGGATGCGACGACAACTTTGGGCCTCCTCCATCTTCTGGGCTTGTCGCATAAACATGGCGGCCCAATCGCTTTCTCTCTACCACGGCCACGACGACGTATCGAGCACGATACGCCATTGGGCTTAGTCCAGCGCCTTATTTGCCTTGTTCCCATTCTATGCTTTCCCACCGCCAAACCCCCGCACACGTCCTCCAGACTCCATGCGTCACCCAAGCCAGAGGGAACGATGCCGATCAGCATCGCTAGCCCTTGTTGGAGGAAGGGTCAGCAAAAAAAGATGTTGGAGTATGCATTTGGTCGACGGGTGGACAGTTCCCAAGAGATCTCGGTAATCGCCAACACTGTACCCTCCATGAACGGAGAAAGAATCGTCCTCCGGGCGCCCTCCCCCGGAGTGCGCACATACGAGTAGATCCTTGTGTGTCGTTTGTTCTCCCGGAAGGGAAAGCTGATGGAATCCTCCAGCATGCCGCTGTTTCACCGGAATACCTGCCTTCTGGTGGCCAGAGCCCCGCCCGACTCGCGATTGGAGAATTGCGGCTCTGGAGGAGGGCGCATTCAACTCCAATCTACCCCTCCGAAGTACAGGATTGATCTTTTGGAGAGCAATGTTGGTGTCTTCTACAGTCTCACCCCAGAGTTTACCTTCTTTTTCCCGTGTCCTCCGTTTTGTGCCAACAAGACTCGAAGCACACAGTATTCACCCACTTTCGCAATCCGGTCATTGCTACAGCCGTACTACTGTCTACCGAGAAGGGCAACATGAAGCACCAACTCTCCAGTTCAGATGTACCTTGCGCGTAAGATTATCATGTCAATCATGACGTTGGATTTCACTGACCTGAAAGGCTTAGGTTACTTCCCTATGTCTCTCAGAAACAGAAAAACAAAAATGCTCTCTCGCACCTCGAGTGCCGATTTGCGTTTCAGAACTGGGTTGCGTACACTCGTACCAAATCCATTGAGATATCGTCAAAGGAGCGCTTTTTGTGCCCGCTACTCTGGTGCCGCGAGTTTCACAACGACCTCCAATCTGCATTGGACCACGTCGCGGACTGCCCTCGATTCAATACCGGAGAGTACTGGTGTCCGCATTGCTGTCGGCCTGAAAGGTTCCTCGGAGACCATGCGTCCCCATCACTCGGTCAACAAGATTTTGTACAGAGAAGCGAATCCAAGTTGAAGCGTGCAAAGGTTTTCATCAGAAAGAACCTCAGGCTAAAAAGCTGTACTCGGAACCGGAGCCACAGTGCGTCACCAATGGCGAACAATATTCACTCAATGGACTGGAACAATACCTATGGTGTCAGCAGCAAAGGCGAGCTTGACGCTTTCCCACTCATGGAATCGGGCTTTGCGGTAGTAGAGCTACGTAATGCACTCGGCAGTAATATGCAGCCATCGCAGGAGATGCCAGCTGCGTTGCCTCAGGAGCTACCAGCGACACGAGGTTGGGACTGTCGGGTGGAAGAGGAAGCTGAGATCATCAGCAATCTACAAGCGGCGCATAGAGAGAGTCCTGATGATTACACCAAGCTCGACCATACGGCCTCACAGTTCCATATGCGGGACCAAGACCATTGGATAGGCTCGTGGCAACAGCAACACACCCCTCCAAAGTCACAAAGCTCGTCACAGATTTCCTCCCCAACAGACACTACTGAGTCAAACCGATCTGAGTTAGACAGTCCTCTAGGAACTCAGTCCGTATTTGGTGCCGATTTTAGCCCTATATCAGAGCTTGCTGCTTCTCCAGTCGAGGCTGATTCGGCCCCAACCAGCACCACCAGGACAGAATTACCGTTCTCCGACGAACGTGCTGCACAAGCACCATTGCAAAGCCCCCCTCTCAATGTCCAAGTTGAAGAATTGTGCCACTTGGAAAAAATCGTTTATGATGAATGGAAGCAGAGGTTGTCTGTGGCGCCGGAGATACGACTTAGGTACCCTCTCCTGTCCGCCGATATGGTTCTCAGAAGAGGTCTCCACATCCTACAATGCGTTCTTCGTGGCACTCTACCGGTGACGTTCGAGGATGTCTTTGCGATGATGCATGTTACGTTTGCCTGCACCTACATAATTCATGAGCACCGCGATTTGCGTTCATGGAATAACCTACTTCACGACATGATGAACTGGCGTCATGCAATCCAGGATCACGCAGAAAGGAGACTTTTTGTCAGAACCATGGTCCAGGTACTCCAGACAAATACCATCCAAGCCAGCCCTCCGACCCAAATGGATGGAAATCTATGTCGTCCACGGACCTCAGTGCCAAGTGACCAACTTGCTCCTCGTCATCCTTCATTCGCTAGCGATGTTAACGCAGGCCGCACGAAGGTCGCATCACAAATTATTGGTCGACCTGAAGATGCGAATACTCTGCTGAATAGGCTCAAAAGTGGCAAGGTACTGAGTGTATGCCTCGACTTTCTCGACAGTGAGTAGCTCCACCACAAACCTACTGCTGCTACCTTGGCCAATACGAAGTCTAGAAATCGCATACGCTGATCTTCTGGAAAGATCTATGTTCGATGGGAATAGGGCTCGGTGGTATGCCCAACAGCATCCGATGAACATTGAGTACATAAAACGCTGCACCACACAGCAGCTTTATCAGTGGACGGGCCTCGAGGCCTTCCGTGGCGAGATCGCCGACACTGAAAACGAAATCTCAATGGGTCTATTGCGGAGCCCACGTGAGGTAGAGGTCAAATTACTCTGTCGTGGTCATGTGAGCACAGCCGTCCCGCCCTGCAATGGAAATTCTGAACTGACAAGACAGGATTCGCACAAAAACCTGCCTGTGTACAACACGTATCGCAAAGCTATCGCCGGTGTCTTCAACAATCTCATGAGCATTGAAGGTCTCAGCTGGCGTGACAATTATCGTGCTTCTAATTTGGACAAAGTGGTGGCCGTTAGCCTTGCAAGAGAAGAACCGTTGTGTCCTGGCCAGCTGCCGACATTTGAGGAGTCCATCATCGCTAGAACAAGCCACTTCGACCAAGGATGCTCACCTGTCGATGCTCACGTTCCATCGCATCAATCGGCTGTTCTAGACGCCTCCCACTGCCGGTCGCTCGAATTACCGCCTCCGTATTCTACTCTAGGAGCACCGGCAGAGGACGAGCATCCTGTTCACATCCCAAAAGATGTTGACTCTAGAGCCACATCCTCAGCAACGCCCTGCTTGTCGCAAAGATCTACATGCCCTACTGGTGTAAAAGTGGAGTGTCCTCTGTGCCACATGTACTTTTCAAAGAGCAACCTTCCGCGTCACAACCGCACACATGGTCAGAAATACTTGATAGCGTGTCCCGAGCGGCATTGCGTCTCCACTTTCACCCGTCAAGATAACCTCGACAAGCACATGCGAAGGAAGCACCCGAAATTCCCTTTGGGAAGGAGAGGGGCGTATAAAGGGAGGCGTGGATCGCCTCAAGCGACTCTGCGTTGATACGTATTTGCATCATTCTACAGCCGGTCTGGCCGGATCTTGGACAAATCTTTTGTTGACAGCTGGAGCTGTGAATTTCTAACCTATTTCAACTAGGATCACAAGGCTGGGATACTGGTTATCTTGATTATCTTAGTAGCCCTGATTTGTTTTACTGAGTTAGCACGTACAATACAGCTATCGTAATGAATTGGACGATTTAGATACATCTCAGACCTTTCGCGCAAATTGGCGAGGGTTCTTCCTCTACGAACGAACACATCCTAAGAATAACAACTTGCGTCGTAATCTTCGCCAAAACAGCAAATAATAGCAAGCTTCATGCCTCCATCGGCCCCGGAGGGACACTCCAACCTACACCATCTTCCTCCACTACCAACGAGTGACCAATCGCCAGAAACCCCGCAATTCCCAAACAATATCTGGAGGATGCCACCAAAACTTGCCATCCTCCAACTTCATTGCCCGCCGAGCAAGTCATCGAGTTGCTAACTATGGACTCGGACGGCTCTCATGCGCAACCACGATAACCTTCCGTTCGCACGTCTCGCGTGCTTCCTATTGCGTAGAATGGTCGCAACTCGGCTCTCTTACGCTATCACATCCTTCCCTATCGTGGATCCGTCCCATTGTCATCGAATCGTCCCCCAAATTACCAACATGCCCAATAGGCTCGTGGAGACCACAACACTCCGTTCGCAGGTCTCACGTGGGTCGTGTTGCATAGAAACGTTACGATTTGGCTTCTCTATGCTATAACATCCTCTATGGCGGATCTGTCCTGTGGTCATCAAACCGTAACCGAAATACCAAACCGCGGTCTAGGCTTGTGGAGGAGGGGACCTAGTCTTTGACCTCCTCCCTCGGCTTCCGACCCGGCTCACGTTGATGAGTCCATCTCTTTTTCTCCCTGTCGGTGGCGGAAGGGTGCCGTAGTCAGGTCTAGGTCACCACATGCTCCCATATTAAATACCTGCAGGCCCCCCAGAATCGAACGTAAGAAGTGCACAACACACCCAGGAGAAACTCAACCCTTCCACCTCTAAAACGCTGGGCCAAGGACAACCAATCTATGCATCATCACTACGAAAGCTTCCAAAAGCCCAGAACAAAGGCCAAGGTCACCGCCACCACTCGAGCTTTCCCGTCTCAGGACCGAATCCCAATATTGTCAAATCTGTTTATCCCTAAGCCAGCTCGCATAAACCCGCTGCCACCACTTCTCTGTCACGGCGAGGCACCATCCTCGCTTGACCAAGGATACCGCACCATGTAGTAAGCCCTACCCGATGCCATCCCATCCCATCATCCAATACACTCCCAGCCCAGCTCCATACCTCCCCCTCGAACCACCCAAACCCTGGCCCCATCTCGCCTCCCTCTCCACGCCACCAAGCCCCAGCCCCATCTCAACCCCCCCCACCCCCATTACAACCACTCACCCCCCTTCCCCCCCTTTACCCCCCTTCCATTGCCCCCCGGAATTTACATCCCCACCCCCCTCCCTACCCACACC
>JAABUQ010001979.1_pt1 | contig 42033 bp, 41 predicted proteins | sample 5560001 | NCBI WGS metagenome assembly JAABUQ01 (sample SAMN10711888, study PRJNA513371) | rock metagenome | isolation source: Antarctica rocks | place: Antarctica: Victoria Land, Finger Mt nord | collected 2015-12-18
GCCAGGTACTCAAGGCACGCAGCGTCGTCGGCAAAGCGCTCCTGGAAATCCACGATGCTGCGCGGGAACTCTGGCCGGCCCACAAGACGACGGTAGGCACGGGACCTGACGGAACCGGATAGTCATGAGGGTTCCAATTTCTCGAGGAACTCTGACTTTCGGGACCATCTTGTTGACTAGGTGGCCTCCGCTGCGCGCGCTGGGAACTGCAGCCGCCACGCCACAATGCGCGTCCTGTGAGCTTCGCCCGCCTGTCAGAGGAGCCCATCACGCGGTTGATCGCCGACGCCGCGCGCTCGCCACGACTGTCGCCGGTGCTCCGGGCGGGTTCCGCAGTCATAGCTTCTCGACGAGCGGGGTTGGGCCGACGCAGCTAGTGGGTTCCGACGATGAGCGCACTGGAGCCCGCTGCGGCGATTATCGTGGCGGCGGCAATCGCGCGCATCAAGGTCGGGTGGGTCGCTCCGCGGTCGCGCTCGGGGCGCGTTGTCTGGGCTCGTCGCCGGTACGGGGATCGTCCGTGCAGCCAGGCCGTAGTTGCTGCGGTGAGCAAGACGACAGCGACTGGGCCGGCGATCACGAGCCGGTTGGTTTGTACGCCGGTGCGGAGCGCGAGGGCCGCGATTATCAGCAGGGAGAGCGTGGACCGCTGCCATGCGAGGGCGGTGCGCTCGGTCGCCAACCCGGGGTCGCCGGACTCGTCGCTGTGCAGAGGGCGAGTCATGAGCGAATGAGGAGGTCGAGTGCGACGGCGATCGCGCATATGACCGCGGTGATACCGACGCCGACGGCGAGCATGCCGGGGAGGCGCGAGTCGGGTAAGGGTGCGTCAAGGCGCAGGGCACGTTCGTTCGCGATCCAGCGTCGGTAGCTGGTGAAGCCTATGACGCCTCCGGCGAGGATCAGGGGAAGCGCCACGAGCAACCGGAGCCCTTTGACGTCGAAAATGGAGGAACTGGGCCGCTGCGAGCCCTCCGCCGATGAGCGCGAGCGCCGTTCGGTTCCAGGCCAAGAAGGTTCGCTCGTTCGCGAAGGTGAACCGGGGGTCGGGATCGCGGCCGGCTTGCCGAGCTGAGGCGGTGCGCGAGTCCTTATCCATAGGGCGAGTCTCGCGCATCGGCGGCGGCTGGGCGTCGGGGTGCCGAGAGCGACGGACCGCGCTTGGCGCGCCGCTGATTTGGGCACGACCGGCGGTGTGAGCCGGTTCGGTAAGGATCCACGAGTCCACGTATGGCAGGAGGACCCGTTCAACGCCGAGCCCGCGCCCGAGCTGCTGGCCGCCGATGTTACCCCGACGAGCGCGTTCTACGTCCGGGGTCACGGTGCGATTCCCCCCGTGAGCAAAGCCGAGCACCGCGTGCGGATCAGCGGCCTCGTTGCGCATCCTGTCGCGCTCTCGGTCGCTGAGCTCAAATCGCGCTTCGAGCGGCGAACGCTCGTTGCTGCGCTCCAGTGCGCCGGGAACCGCCGGGCTGGGCTGGCGGCCGTGCGCGACATCCCGGGCGAGATTCCTTGGGGTGACGGCGTCATCGGCACCGCGACATGGGCCGGCGTAGCGCTGGCCGACGTGCTCGACGAAGCTGGCCCGTCACCCGATGCGGGTCACGTCGAGTTCCTCGGACTTGACGAGGTCGACGAAGGTGGGCAGCCAACCCGGTTTGGCGGATCGATCCCGCTCGCCAAGGCATGCTCCAAAGAGGTCCTGCTGGCCTACGAGATGAACGGCGAGCCCCTCTTGCCGGTCCATGGCGCTCCGCTGCGCGCGATAGTTCCCGGCTATCTCGGAGCTCGCAGCGTGAAATGGCTCGGCGACATCGTCGTCCGAGACGAGCCGTCCGCGAACCCCCTTCCAGGCCCCCAACTACAAGCTCTATCCGCCCAACGTCGATGCAGACACCGCTGAGCCGGACGGAGGTATGCAGCTCGGGGAGCTGTCGATCAACTGCGCCATCTGCTCACCCACCGCCACGGAAACAGTCAGGCCTGGTGCGGTGGAGGTGACGGGGTACGCGATCGCGGGCGGTGCTCGGACCATCGCCCGGGTAGACGTATCGGGCGATGGCGGAGAAACCTGGCAACAAGCAGACCTCCTCACCGACCAGGGCCCGTGGGCCTGGCGCCGCTGGCAGACCAGCTTAACCCTCGGGCCCGGGCGCGCGGAGCTCGTCGCCCGAGCGTGGGACACCTCCGCGACCACCCAGCCCGAAGACGCGGGGCCGCTCTGGAACTACCAGGGGTACATGAACAACGCCTGGCCGCGCCTCCGCGTCTTCTAGTTCCGAATCTGGGTGCCGCAACGGCCGGTGCCAGTGACGCGCAAGCGATGGTGCTGAGCTTGGTTAAGGAGCCCTCTTGCGGCGCGACCGAGGTGCAATGGACGGGCGCGAGGTGTCCTTGGAGGATTGTGTAGCGCTTTGGCCGTCAGCCGTCCGGTCACAGGCCGGGTCGTTTTCGCGCACCCTCGTTGGGTACCGTCGTCGCATGGCGACGCTCCCGCTGCTGGCCGTCTTCGCCCGCGCCGCCGCGGTGATCTGGTCGCTCTGGCCGCCGCGGCAACGCTGGTGGCCCTTCCTACCCGTGCTGTTCATCCTCGCCGACATCATCGGAGGCCGTCCGCGCTCGCATCGGCGAAGTCGACAGACGTGCTCATGATCGGGCTCGGCGTTCTGCTCACCAGTATCTACAGCACCGGACTCGCTTCTGCGGCGGGGCGCCCGCTAGCAGCTCGAGCTTGCGGATCTTGTTGCGAGTCATCGCCGGCCGCGCGAACGCATAGTCCTCCTCCCCGTGAGCAAATGCCGTGCTCTCAGCACACCCGGGCAAGCCGCAGGGGCGGCCACGAACAACGTCGAGCTCGCAGCTCATCAGTCAGATCGGCCTGCCCGACCGCGTCTCCCCCAGCCCCATGTCCCGGGAGCCCGATGCTCACGGCGGGGCCGGACGACATTCTCATCCACGGACAACGCCGAGCATGTCGCCTGCTGTCGCCGAGTCGGGTCATGACCGCCCCGGCAAAGAGCGATCGGTTCACCGGGCGTGCTCTCGCTGCCGGCGTCCTGGCTGTCGCCTGCTGCGCGGGGACCCCCCTGGCCGCTGGTGCGGTCGCTGCGATCGGCGGCCTCGCCTTCGGTGTAATCGCCGCCGCCGTGATCCTCGTGCTCGTCGGTGGCCTCCTGCTCATCCGGCGGCGCCATCACGAGTCCGCTCCGCCGTTGTCGAAGCGATGAACGTCGAAATCCTCCACGTCGAGGGTTGTCCCTCGTTCGAGACGATCCTGCCTCGGGTGCGCGAGATCGTCGCCGAGCACGGTGGAGACCCTGACGCCATCACTGTGCGCGCGATCGAGACACTCGAGTCCGCCGAAGCGGCTCGCTTCCTTGGCTCGCCCAGCGTTCGCGTCAACGGGCGCGACGTCGATCCCGCCGCCGCCCAGCGCGAAGACTTCGGACTGAAGTGCCGCATTTATCGCTCCGAGGAGGGCCAGGCACCCACTCCACCGGAAGCCTGGATCCGTGACGCCCTCGAGGTTCCTGCGCAGGAGGCTACGTCGTGACGTACTCGCAGATCCTGTACCCGCGCCTTCGCGAGCTACTCGACACTCCGGGAACCCAGCTCGTTGAGGTTCTCCCGCCCGCTGAGTACGTCGAGCTGCATTTGCCGCAGGCGATCAGCATCCCCCTGAAGACTCTCGACGAGGAGACTACGGCTGGGCTTGATCGGTCACGGGCGGTGGTCGTCTACTGCTGGGACAGCCTCTGAGACATGAGCCCACGAGCCGCGTGCCGGCTCGCCACGCTCGGCTTCGAGCACCTCTATGACTACATGTCCGGCAAGGTCGACTGGATGGCCCACGGCCTGCCGATGGAAGGCGAGAAGGCAGCAGATCCGCGGGTTATCGACGTTGCGCGCCGAGATGTCGTCACGTGCCGGCTCGACGACAAGGTCGCCGACGTCCGCGATCGCGTCGTGGCTTCCCCATACGGCTTTGCATTCGTGACCACCGCTGACGGCATCCTGCTCGGCCGGTTACGCAAGGGCGCCCTCGACGGCGATCCCCACCTGCGGGCTTCCGCAGTCATGGAGCCTGGTCCGTCGACCACACGTCCCGACCTTGCGCCCGCCAAGAGCCTGGAGAAACTCCGCAAGGCCGACCTCAAGACCGCGGTCCTCACCGACCCCGAGGGCCGGCTACTCGGCATCGTCATGCGCAAGGACCTCGACCCATAGCCGTCTTTTGTCACGGCGGACATGCTGCGGCGCCTGGTCCAGTTATCCAGCCCAGGGCGCGCTTCACTCCATGGGGACCAGGAGATTGCTACTGGGGAGCCGGTCGTTCCCCCGCCATAGGGACGAAAGCCCCGCCCGGCGGGGCTCTCGTTAAGGCGCCGGGGAGCGGCCGACCCTCTCGAGGTTCCAATAGGAGTTCGAATTTCTCAACGGAACTCTGCCCCGGCGCATCGTGCGGGCCCGTTGCCGGCCCCCCGCTCCGACCGCTCTGGCGCCGATCGCATTCGCGCGCCACAAGGCGCCGGCGCGCATCATCGAGATGCGAGCCGCCGGAGCCGCTTCCTGGACGGCGCGCTACGAGTTTGCGGATAGACGCCGCTTCAGGCGGCGGCCCTCGAGGCGGCCTGTGCGCAGCGGCGGGCGTAGGCGCCTGGAGCTTGACCCATCGCCGACGTGAACTGGCGCGTGAAGTGCGCGAGGTCGAAGTAGCCGAGGTCGAGCGCGAGCGAGGTGAGGTCCTCGGCCTCGCCGGTGGCGATCCGCTCGGCGGCCTCGTGCAGGCGGTAGCGCTGCACGCTGAAGACGCCGCCGCGGCCATCCTCGAAGGCGAGATTGACGCAGGGTGCGGAAGGGTGTGCTGGGTGAACGGCGCGCGGCCGCGCAGGTCCCAACGCACGGTCCAGTGACGCTCGATCCAGGAGGCCAGCGCGGGGTCCGGGCTGCGGCGCGTCAGGCAGAAGTGCTGTCGGCCCGCGTCGGGCGCGACGATTCCGTGCGAGGCCTGCCTCATGGGCGCCGTGGCGCATTCTTCCAAGACACGACGGGCGGACCCGGGGTAACGTCCCCGGGGTATGAGCCGCTTCGCCCGATACGCAAAGGCCACCGCGAGACCCGGGCAGGGTGACGCGCTCGCCGAGCTGCTGCTCCAGGCCGCCGAGGCGACGCATCAAGCCCCGGGCTGTGAGCTGTACATCGTCAACCGGGTGCCCGGGAAGCCCGAGGTGATCTGGGTCACCGAGCTGTGGGCCAGCGAGGCGGCGATGAACGGCGCGCTCGCCCTCGCCCGGGCCGACGAGTCCGGGCTGGTCGGCCAGGTGATGGAGATCGTCGCCGAGTGGGAGCGGGTCGACCTGGAGCCCGTGGGCGGTGTCGGGCTCGCCGAGCGACCGCGGCCGGGATGGCAGAAGGTCGCGCTGGAGGAGGTCGAGGACCAGGCCGCCAAGTTCGGCCTGGGCGACATCCAGCAGATGCGCCAGCTCGAGGCCGCGCTCGGCTTGGAACGCACCGGGATCAGCCTGCAGAAGGTTTTCCCCGACCAGCGCCAGGCCTTCGGGCACTCCCACGTCAACGCGGAGGAGACCTACGTCATCCTGGCGGGCTCAGGGACGCTCCGGCTGGCCGAGGAGGAGGTGCCGCTGCAGGCGCGCGACGCGGTCCGCGTGGCCCCGGAGCTCACCCGTGCCTTCCAGGCTGGCGCGGAAGGCCTCGAGTACCTCGCGCTCGGCCCCCGACACCAGGGAGACGGTGCGATGGCGCCGGGCTGGTGGGGCGCCGACGGCTGAAAGCCGGAACGGCCGCTCGGGCGAGGATGGCCGGACACGATCGTCCTGCGGGAGATCGTCGGCGTCCTCGAAGCGCTCGCCGGCACCGTCACCGTCTACGGGTGACTCGATCTGCTCCGGGGGTGCGCGTCCGCGCCGCGCCGCTGCGGCGGGCGCCAGCACGACATGACCCCGGCGAGGTGGCTCCAATCGACGGGCGGAACCGCGAGCGGCTCGCGAGCGCCGCCGTCGGTGCGCATGCCGTCGAGGATGAGGGCGAGGTAGCGCCGCCACAGCTCAGGCTGCACCGGTTGTGATGCGTCGACGATCGCGCCGAGCATGATCTGCAGCAGCGGCATGTCCTGCGGGGCGAAGTCGCGGCGCAGGCAGCCGGCGTCCTGAGCACGGCGGACGAGCTCGGCGGCGAGGGGACGCATCTGCGCGCGGATCGAGGCGACGCGCTCGCGACCCTCGGCCGTTCCGAGCAGCAACTCCTTCAGGCCGCGGTCGGCCGCCTGGAGCTCGAGGGAGCGCTCGAGGAAGCACACGAGGCCGTCCCACGGGTCCTCCGCCTCGAGCGCCTCGCGCGCGAGCGCGACGATGTCCCCCACCCGCTCCTCGAACAGCGCGTCGATCAGCTTCTCGCGGCTCGCGAACCGCCGGTAGGCCGTGCCCACGCCGAGACCGGCGTGGTGGGCGATGTCGTCGAGCGTGACCTGCAGGCCACGCTGGGCAAAGAGCTCGCGGGCGGCGTCGAGCAGCCGGCGGCGGTTGCGCTCGGCGTCGGCGCGTAGGGGCCGCTCGCTCGCACGCACCGACATGGTGCTGAGTGTAGCTAGCCGGAGATCTAATCTCCACATGTGCTACGGTCGGCGAGTCAACTTGAGATCCATCCTCCGCTTAGGAAGGAAGCAACGAACATGGCCCACGAGAACCCGCATCACGACCGCCGCTGGCTCGTCCTCGCCGTGCTCGGCATCGCCCAGCTCATGGTCGTGCTCGACGCGACGATCGTGAACATCGCGCTTCCCTCCGCCCAGAAGGCGCTCGCGTTCTCCAACGACAACCGCCAGTGGATCGTGACCGCCTACGCGCTGGCGTTCGGCTCGCTGCTCCTCCTCGGGGGCCGCATCTCCGACCTCTTCGGGCGCAAGTGGACCTTCATCGCCGGCCTGATCGGCTTCGCCGTGGCGTCGGCGGTGGGCGGGGCGTCGCAGTCCTTCGGGATGCTCGTGGTCGCCCGCGCGGCGCAGGGCGTCTTCGGGGCGATCCTCGCGCCCGCGTCGCTCTCCCTGCTCACCACCACCTTCACCGAGCCCAAGGAGCGCGGGAAGGCGTTCGGGATCTTCGGCGCGCTGGCGGGGAGCGGCGCCGCCGTCGGCCTGCTGCTCGGCGGCCTGCTGACGGAGTACCTCTCCTGGCGCTGGTGCCTCTACGTCAACCTGCTCTTCGCGGGGGCCGCGGTGGCCGGCGCGCTCGTGCTCGTGCACAACGTGGGTCAGCCGGAGCGCCCGCGCCTGGACTTCCCGGGGACGATCACGGCTTCCGCCGGGCTCTTCGCGCTCGTCTACGGGTTCTCCAACGCCAACACCTCGGGCTGGGGCGACACCCTCACGCTCGTCATGCTCGCGGCGGCGGCGGTGCTGCTTGCCGGCTTCGTGGCGATCGAGCGCCGGGTCGCATACCCGCTGCTGCCCCTGCACGTCGTGCTGCACCGCGACCGCGGCGGCTCCTACCTGGCGGTGGCGATGTCGGCCATCGCGATCTTCGCGGTCTTCCTCTTCCTCACCTACTACCTGCAGCAGAACCTCAGCTATTCGCCCATCACCGCCGGCCTGGCGTTCATCCCGATGGTCATCGGCATCGTCATAAGCTCGACCACGGCGAACATCAAGCTCCTGGCGCGCACGGGTGCCCGCCCGCTCGTGCCCACCGGGATGCTGCTCGGCGCCGTGGGCATGCTCTACCTCACCGGGCTGGGCCCGCACTCCACCTACGCGGGGCACGTGCTGCCGGCGCTGATCGTCATGGGACTCGGCTTCGGCCTGATCTTCGCGCCCTCGATCGCCACCGCGACGCTCGGGGTGAGCGGGCGCGACGCGGGGGTCGCCTCGGCGATGGTCAACACGAGCCAGCAGGTCGGCGGCTCGATCGGCACCGCGCTCCTCTCGACGCTCGCCATCACCGCGACGAAGCACATGCTCGAAGGCGCCCACCCATCGCCGGCGCTCATGGCCCAGGCGGCCGTGCACGGCTACACCACCGCCTTCTACTGGTCGGCGTCGATCTTCGCGATCGGGGCCGTGGTGTGTGGGCTGCTACTGCGCAGCAAGGACGAGAGGCCGGCGGCGGTGGGCGAGCTGGCGCTCGCGCACTGAGCGGCGAGCCCGCGGCGCGCTGGGCGCCGCGAGGAAGTGGGAGCGGCTCGCCCTACGGGCGCGTGGAAGCCGCCGCGAGGGCGATCGGGTTGCCCGCAGGGTCGCGGAGGAGCCAACCGCTCTCGCTGCGTTCGGGGTCCTGTCCCGCATTCGCCACGTTGTCCGCGACGTGGTCGCGGGTGGCATCGTCCGGGAGAAGGATCGTGAGCTGCTGAAGCGTCGCCGCCCCGGGAGGCGCCAGGGGTGCTCCGGCGCTCTCCCACGTGTTGGCTCCCACGTGGTGGTGGTAGCCGCCGACGCTCAAGAAGGCCGCCTGGTCGGCGAACGAGGCCATGAGCCCGAACCCGAGCACGTCGCGGTAGAACGCGGTCGTCGCGGGGATCTCGACCACGCGCAGGTGCACGTGGCCCATGACCGTCCCGGGCGCCAGCCGGTCGAAGGGCTCGCTCGCGGGATCCTGGAGCTCGCCGAGCAGACTGGTGGTGTCGAGCGGGAGGGTCGTCATGCGTTCCGCGACCTGTCCCTCCCAGAGTCGGCGCGGCCGGTCCCAGTAGACCTCGATGCCGTGCCCGTCGGGGTCGCTGAGGTAGACCGCCTCGCTGACGAAGTGATCCGAGAGCCCGACCAGCGGAACCCGCTCGCGCGCTGCGTGGGCGAGCCAGCGGGCGAGATCGGCACGCTCGGGCACCAGAAGCGCGAAGTGGTAGAGCCCGCAGTAGCCGTCGGCCGGCTGGGCGCCCGGCTGCTCGGCGAGGGCGAGCAGCGCCGTCTGGCCGGTTCCGAGCGTGGCACGAGCGCCTTCCCGGTGCTGGACGCTGAGACCGAGCGCCCACTCGTAGTAGCGGATCGAGCGGTCGAGGACCGCGACGCTCAGGTGCACGGGGCCCAGAGTCGTCTCGGCCGGCAAGTCGGCGAGCGTCGGAGCCCTGGCGGCGGTGAGCTCCTCCGGGTCGCGGCTCTCCATCGAGCGAACTTCATCACAAGCGGACGAGGACCCTCCGAGATCGGGTGGAGGTGTGGGTGCGTGTTACCGTGCCGGGCATGGCGCTTCGCTCCGGTTCGCACACCCTCGGCCGTGAGGACGGAACCCTGCAGGTGCGCACCTACCGCGAGGGCGTGGCGCAGAAGATGGGTCATGACCTGATCCTCGACGTCGGGCAGTGGCAGGCCACGGCCGAGGTGGGGGAGGACGGCGTTCCCTCGGCGCTCGGGCTCGAGGCCGACGGGCGCTCCCTCGAGGTGCGCGAGGGTCTGCACGGGGCCAAGGCCCTGAGCGACAAGGACCGCGCCGACATCCGCCAGAGCATCGACGAGAAGGTCCTGCGCGGAGAGCCCATCGTCTTCCACTCGAGCTCGGTCGAGCGCGGCGACGGTCGTCTCATCGTGCACGGCGAGCTCACCCTGGCGGGCACGACGCGGCCGGCGGAGTTCGAGTTGGAGCTGGCCGCGGACGGCAAGGTGAGCGGGACGCTGCCCGTGACTCAGAGCGAGTGGGGCATCAAGCCCTACCGGGCGTTCATGGGCGCGCTGAAGGTGCGCGACGACATCGAGGTCGTCGTCGACGCCCGGCTACCGACGGACTGAGGCGGACTAGGCCTGGTCGGCCGCTCGGTCGAGCTCTGAGACCTCCTCGGGGGTGAGCTCGAGCTCGGCGGCGCCGACGTTCTCCTCCAGGTGCTCCACGGAGCTCGTTCCGGGGATGGGCAGCGTCACCTCGCTGCGTTGCAGCAGCCAGGCCAGCGCCACCTGACCCGGGCTCGCGTCGTGCGCCTCGGCGGCCTCGGCGACGGGACCACCGGGCTGGGCGAGCGCGCCCGACGCGAGCGGGAACCACGGGATGAAGCCGATGCCCTGCTCTTCGCAGTAGTCGAGGACTGCCTCGGACCGGCGCGTGGTGAGGTTGTACATGTTCTGCACCGTGGTCACCGGAAAGACCTCCTGAGCGGCCTTGACCTCCTCCACGGAGACCTCCGAGAGCCCGAGGTGGCGGACCTTCCCCTCGTCCCTGAGGTCCTTGAGCAGCCCGAACTGCTCCTCGCGCGGCACCTTCTTGTCGATGCGATGGAGCTGGAAGAGGTCGATCACCTCGACGTCGAGCCGGCGCAGGCTCATCTCGCAGCACTGGCGCAGGTACTCGGGACGCCCGACCGCCTTCCAGTCGTTGGGACCGCTGCGCGTGAGCCCGGCCTTGGTCGCCACCGTGACGCCGTCGTAGGGGTGGAGCGCTTCGCGGATGAGCTCCTCGGCGACGTAGGGTCCGTAGGAGTCAGCGGTGTCAATGAGGTCCACGCCCACCTCGGGCAGGCGGCGCAGGACGGCGATCGCCGCCTCATGGTCCTTCGGCGGCCCCCAGATGCCCTCCCCGGGCAGCTGCATGGCCCCGTACCCGAGACGGGTGACCTCGAGATCTCCGCCGATGGCGAAAGTGCCTGAACCCGCCGCAGTCGTTGTCATGTCAACGAACCTAACCGGGGAGGGCCCCCGCGAAACCGCCGCCCGACGCCGCGGGCCCAGGTCCTACGCGGCCACGGGCTCCCTCGTGCGCTCGCCCGAGTTCTTCACCGGCTCGCCGCGGTAGGGGGTGCCCTTCGGGCGGGGACGGCCGCCGGGGAGGGCCAGCCGGAGGATGGTGCGCTGCACCATCCCGAGCTGCGTGAGGAACGGCCCGGTGTTGTAGGGCAGCTCGTAGCGCTCGCAGATCTCGCGCACCCGGGGAGCGATCTCGCCGTAGCGCGAGCTCGGCATGTCGGGGTAGAGGTGATGCTCGACCTGGTAGCCGAGGTTTCCGCTGATCACGTGGAAGACCGGGCTGCCCTCGATGTTGGCCGCCCCGATCAGCTGGCGTACGTGGCGCGCACCGCGGCTCTCCTCCTCGGTCTCCTCCGGGCTGAACGTGAAGGTCTGGTCGGGGAAGTGCCCGCAGAAGATGATCGCGTACGCCCAAATGTTGCGCACGACGTTCGCGGTGAAGTCGGCCGAGACCGTGGAGCGAAACGGCCGGCGGAACGAGCGGCGCTCGAGGAGGTGGCGCACGAGGTTCTCTCCGCGGCCGCTCCGGCGCCTGGCCTTGGCCCAGGCGCCGGCGAGCCGCTGGCCCGTCGCTCGCGCCGGATCCTCGCGGCCGACGTCCAGCCAGGCGATCCCGAGCTCGGCGAGCGTCATGAGCAGGCCGCTGAGCGCCGGGAAGGCGACGTAGTCCTTCACGATCTGGCTGCGTGCCTTGACCGCCATGCCCTTGAGCTGGCGCTTGACCTCGCCCTTGGACTTCTCGCCGGCCTTGATGGCGTCGAAGTCGAGGTCGTGCGCCGCGACGCCCCACTCGAAGAACGCCGCCAGCACGAGGTTGTAGAACGGCTGCAGGAGGTAGACCGGGTGCCAGGGCTGGTGCGGGTCGATGCGCATGATCTCGTAGCCGAGATCACGGTCCTTGCCGCGGATGTTCGTGTAGGTGTGATGGACGTAGTTGTGCGAGTGCTTCCACGCCTCCGGAGTCGAGGCCGAGTCCCAGGCCCACGCCGAGGAGTTGATGACCGGGTCGTTCATCCAGTCCCACTGCCCGTGCATGACGTTGTGCCCGATCTCCATGTTCTCGAGGATCTTGGCCAGCGACAGGGTCGCGGTGCCCGCCCACCAGAACGGACGGTGGCGAGAGCCGAGGAGCAGCAGCCGGCCCAGCAGCGCCAGACGGCGGTGCATGTCGATCATCGACCGGATGTAACGGGCGTCGCGTTCGCCGAGCTCGTCGAAGACCTCGTCGTGGATCGCATCGAACTCGCGGCCGATCGCCTCGATCTGCTCCGCGCTCAGGCGGCTGAGGGGATTGGGCGTCTCGGGGAAGGCGGTTTGGGTGGTCATGTGCTCTCTTCTCTCGGGTTTCAGAGTCTGATCTCGATCGGGCCCTCCGGGGCGTTGATGCACGTGCGGACCATCTCGCCCTCCTGCCCGTGCACCTTGCCCGAGCGCATGTCGCGCACCCGACCCGAGCTCAGCTCCCCCACGCAGGTGTGGCAGATGCCCTCGCGGCATCCGAAGGGCAGGTCGAGGCCCGCCTCCTCGCCGGCGGCGAGGATCGGGGTGCTGCCATCGCTCCGGGCCTCGCCCTTGCTCGAGAGGAACGTGATCGTGCCGCCGTCGCCCTGGGCGCCCTCGGTGGCGCTGAGCTTGGGCTGGAAGCGCTCCATATGCATGCGCTCGCAATCCGCGTGCTCCTGCCAGTGGTCGTCCATCGCGTCGAGCATGTCGCCGGGGCCCGAGAGGTAGGCCTCGCGCTCGCGCCAGTCGGGGCAGAGCTCGTCGAGGTGCTCGGGGGCCAGGCGTCCCATCTCGGCCGTGTGCTGCTCGTGCAGCCGGAACCCCTTGTGCCGCTGGCTCAGACCGCGCAGCTCGGGGCCGAAGATCACGTCGTCCGCGGTCCGCGCCGAGTGCAGCATCACCACGTCTGGCACGGCGTCGTCGCCGTCGAGGCTGCGCAGCATGCTGATGATCGGGGTGATGCCGCTGCCCGCGCTGATGAACAGCAGCCTCCGGGGCACGGGATCCGGGAGCACGAACTCGCCCTCCACTCCCCCGAGCCCGACGATGGTGCCGAGCCGGCGGCCGCGCACGAGCACGGGCGAGACCACGCCCTCCTCCACGTTCTTCGGCGTGATCGAGATGCAGCCGTCGGGCCGGTCGGGATCGGAGGTGAGCGAGTAGGCGCGCCAGTGGCGCCGGCCGTCGATGTCGATCCCGATGCGCAGGTACTGGCCGGGGACGTGGCCCTCCCACTCGTAGCCTGGGCGGATGACCACGGTCGCGGCATCGGCGGTCTCGGGCTCGATGTGCTCTATCCGGCCGCGAAGCTCGCGCGTGGACCACAGCGGGTTGATGAGCTCGAGGTAGTCGTCGGGCAGCAGCGGCGAGGTGAACGACCGGATCGCACGCAGCGCTCGACGCTGGAGCGCGGGGACCTTCGGCGGGGCGCCCTTCTCAGGCATCGACGCCTCGGCGCTGACGGGTGCTCCGCGGCATCGGAGGGGACTGTAGCGAAGAATGAGAACACCTGTCATCCACTCGTTCGCATCCGACCGCCAGGGCGGTAGGCTCGCTGGGGTGAGGAGTTCGCCGACGGCATCGGGCCCCCGGCTACGCGAGCGTGAGCTCGTGAGCGCGACTCGCGCCCTCTTCGACGAGCGGGGCATGCAGGACGCCCCGATCGAGGAGATCGCCCGGGCGGTCGGGATCGCGCGCGGGCTGATCTACCGCCACTTCTCCTCCAAGGAGGAGCTCTTCGTCCTGACCGTCACCACCTATCTCGGCGAGCTGGCGAGCCTGCTCGAGGCCGCCACCGCCGAGGAGGCCGACGCGGCCGTCCGGCTCGAGCGCTGCGCCGAGGCCTTCGCCGGGTACTGCCAGGACTATCCGGCCTTCCTCGACTGCTCGCTCTCGCTCATGCGCCGCCCGGCCCGGGAGCTGCACGCGATCGTCTCCGAGTCGGTCTGGTTGCGGCTCGGGCAGGGAATGGCCCGCTGCCTGAACCACCTGGCCGAGATCCTCCGCAGCGGCAGCGAGCACGGCACCTTCGCCGTCGCCGATCCCGACTACATGGCAAACGTCCTCTGGGCGCAGATGCTCGGGACCATGCACCTCGCGCGGATCCGGGTCGGCGTGCGCCAGCTCGCGCCCGGCGTACCCGGCCTGTTCCCGATCGCGCCCGAGCAGATCGTCCGGACGTGCGTGGAGAGCGCCATGGCCACGGTCGGAGCCGGCGGCTCGGCCTGAGGCCCCTCCGCGCGGCGAGCCCGCCCGTTTGCCCCCGGCAACCGCCCGAGGTGGCGCAGCCGTGCTACCTTGCTGCGATCGGGTCGAGCACGAGCTCGACGAAGAAGTGCCCGCGCCGCAGTCGTTGCTCAGCATCCTCCGCGTCCGCAGCACACACCTCACTCGGAGGAATCAAATGCCCACAGGAACCGTCAAGTGGTTCAGCGACGAGAAGGGCTTCGGCTTCATCACCCCTGACGATCAGTCCAAGGACCTGTTCGTCCACCACTCCGCCATCAACAGCGACGGCTACCGCTCGCTCGCCGAGGGCGCGAAGGTCTCCTACGAGGCCGAGGCCGGGGACAAGGGTCCCAAGGCCACCAACGTCCAGACGCTCTAGCCGAGCTCTTCGTCGGCGCGGAGCCCGGCCATGCGCCGGGCTCCGCCGCGGCGCCTACTGCACCTTCGCCGCGACCGCCGGCTCGTCGGCGTCCTCGGAGCCGCCGTGGCTCGCTCCGTTGGTCGAGTCTGACCGGGAGGACTCCGGCTCTTCTCCCGCCTCCGGCACGCCCTCGGGCTGCTCGGCGATCATCGGACCCTCTCCCGAGGGGTCGATGATCCCCTCCTCGAGCCACGTATACCGGCCGTCGAGCACCTTCTGCGCGGCCGCGTAGCTCTCGTCGTCGTCGTTTGACCACAGCGCGTGGAACAGCGCGTCCACTCGGCGGCGCGCCTGCGAGCAGAAGAGCTCCGCCAGTTCCTGCGCCTCGGCCCTGCGCTCCGGGTGCTCGGTCCCCATGGTGTCGGCGTAGACGACGGCCGAGGCGATCGCGAAGAGCTCGGCCCCGACATCGACGATGCGGCCGAGGAACGACTGCTTCTTCTCGAGCCCGGCCTGCCAGCGGCCCATGCCGTAGAAGGTCGAGCGCGCGAGCTTGCGCGTGCTCCGCTCGACGAAGCGCAGGTGCCTGGCCAGCTCGCCGAACTGCTCGTAGGAGCCCGGTCGTTGGCCCTCGCCCACCGCCAGCTGGGGCAGCCACTTGGCGTAGAAGGCGCCGGCCTGGACCGCCGCTCGCGCCTTGTCCTTGAGCTCGACGTCCGGCTCGAGGATGTCGCCCGCGACCTGCAGGTGCTTATCGACGGCCTCGCGCGCAATCAGCAGGTGCATGATCTCGGTCGAGCCCTCGAAGATGCGGTTGATTCGCATGTCACGCAGCGCCTGCTCGACGGGCACCGGCTTCTCGCCGCGGGCCTCGAGCGACGCCGCCGTCTCATAGCCCCGCCCGCCGCGGACCTGCATGAGCTCGTCGATCACCCGCCAGCCGATCTCCGAGCCGTAGAGCTTGGCCAGCGCGGCCTCGATGCGGATGTCGTTCTTCTTGTCGTCGGCGAGGCGGCTGGCGACGTCGAGCATCGCCTCGAGCCCGAACGCGCTGCCCGCGATGAAGGCGATCTTCTGCGCCACCGCATCGTGCTTGCCGACCGGCTGGCCCCACTGCACGCGCTCTCGCGCGTACTCGCGCGAGACCTTCGTCGCCCACTTGGCGGCGCCGACGCAGATGGCGGGCAGCGCCAGGCGGCCGGTGTTGAGCGTGGTCAGGGCGATCTTGAGGCCCTGGCCCTCACGGCCGATCACGTTCTCGTTCGGGACGAAGGCGTCATCCAGGCGGGTCACCGAGTTCTCGATGCCGCGCAGGCCCATGAACGCGTTGCGGTGCTCGACGACTACCTCCGGGGTGTCGCAGGGCAGGATGAAGGCGGTGATCCCGCCGCGGTGACCCTCGCTCTTGGGCACCTGGGCCATGACGACGACGACGTCGGCGATGGCGCCGTTGGTGGCCCACAGCTTGCGCCCCGCCAGCACGTAGCCCGAGCCGTCCTCGGTGGGCGTGGCGGTCGCGGCGAGCCGCGCGGGGTCCGAGCCCACGTCGGGCTCGGTGAGCAAGAAGGCCGAGATGTGGGTGCTCGAGACGAGCGGTAGCCACGTGCGCTTCTGCTCCTCGGTGCCGAAAAGCTGCAGCGGCTCGGCCACGCCGATCGACTGGTGGGCCGAGAGCAGCGTCGAGAGGGAGGAGTGCGCGGCGCCGGCGAGCGTCAGGGCGCGGTTGTAGTAGACCTGCGAGAGGCCGAGGCCGCCGTACTGCTCGGGAACCTTCATGCCGAGCGCTCCGAGCTCCTTGAGGCCGTCGATGACCGCCTCGGGGATCTTGGCCTCCCGCTCGATGCGGAGGGAGTCGACGTCGCGTTCGAGGAAGGTGCGCAGCCGCTCGAGGAAGCGCTCGCCCTTCTCGACGGCCTCGGCGTCGAGTCGCGGCTGCGGATGGATGAGGTCGAGCCGGAGCCCGCCCATGAACATCTCCTTGGCGAAGCTCGGAAGCTTCCACTCGCTCTCGCGGGCCGCCTCGGCGACCTCTCGGGCCTGGCGCTCGCTCACCTGTGGGGCCACGTGTGTTCTCCTGTTCTCGATCTTGGTCACGGCACGCCTACCCGCGAGCCGGCTCGAGCGAACGACGAGTTGAGCGCGCCGCATGCACTAGGGTCCGGCCCGGCATGAGCCACCTGGACGCCGCCGATCGGCTCTGGCCGGTGCTGAACCGCCTGATGAAGGGGCACACGGCGCTCTACCGCGCGACGGGCGGGCGGGTCGGCCATCGCTTCCCGGGCGCTCCGCCCATGCTGCTGCTCGACCACGTCGGGGCCCGGAGCGGCACGCGGCGCACGACTCCCCTCGTCTACGTGGAGGACGGGGAGGACATCGTGATCGTCGCCTCCAAGGGCGGGCACCCGAAGCATCCGGCCTGGTACCACAACCTCCGCGCCCATCCCGATACCACGGTGCAGGTGGGCTCCGAGCGCCGGGCGGTCCGGGCGCGGGTGGCGAGCGCGGAGGAGAGGAAGCGGTTGTGGCCCAAGGCGGTGCGGACCTACTCCGGCTATCAGGGCTACCAGCAGCGCACGGAGCGGGAGATCCCGCTCGTCGTGCTCGAGCCCCGCTCCTAGGGTTCCTGGTCCGCGAGCCGCGTTATCGCGGCGTGGGCGGCCCGGCGCGCCTCGGCGACGAAGAGGCGGATGGTCTCGGCGGCGGCCCGCGGCGCGGCCAGTCCGTGGGTTTGGCCGGCCCAGAGGTTGAAGGCCTCGGCGTCGCCCCGGTCGCGGGCGGCGGCGCGCAGCGGGCTCGTGGCGTAGTGGACCTGCGGGTAGGCGCGCGGGGCGTCGGCGGAGTGCTCGGCCTGGAAGGCGTTGACGATCCCGCGCGCCCGACGGCCGCTGAAGGCGCGGGTGAGGCCGGTCTGAGCGCTCGAGCCCAGGACGGCGCGGTGGGCCGGATGGGTTCCCGCCTCCGGGGCGAGCATGAACGCGGTGCCCACCTGGGCCGCCACGGCGCCCGCGGCGAGCACGGCCGCGAGCGCGGCCCCGTCGGCGATGCCGCCGGCGCCGACGAGCGGCAGCTCCGACTCGCCCGCGATGAGCCGGAGCAGCGAGAGCAGGCTGAGGCCCTCGCGGTCCGCATCCTCGAAGGAGGCCTGGTGTCCTCCCGCCTCGACACCCTGAACGACCAGCGCATCGGCGCCCGCCTCCGTCGCGATCCGCGCCTCGGCCGGACTCGTGACCGTCACCCATGCCGAGACGCCGAGGCCTCGCAGCGAGGCGATCGTCTCCGGCGCCGGGCACCCGAACGTGAACGACACGACGGCCGGGCGCTCCTCGGCCAACACGACGAGCTTCGCGCTCCAGTCCTCGTCGCTGAAGCGCGGCTCCCCGACCTCGACCCCGTAGCGCTCGGCCACGCTGTTCAGCCGCCGCAGGTAGGCGTCGAGCGCGCGCGTGTCGGTCTCGACGGGTCCGGGCGCGAAGACGTTGACGCCGAACGGACGCTCGGTCTGGCCGCGCAGCTCGCGGATCTCGGCGCGCATCGCCTCCGCGGTGAGGTAGCCGCTGGCGAGGAAGCCGAGCGCTCCGGCCTCGCTGACCGCGAGGGCGAGCGCGACCGTCGAGGGGCCGCCGCCCATCGGCGCCTGGACGATCGGGACGGCGAGCTCGTCCAGGACCATGTGCCGGGGTTCAGCCGTCCGCTCGGCGCAGCGCGTCAGGCCCGAGCTCCGCCCACGTGGTGTGCCCGCTCAGCGCGAGCGTGAGGTCGAGCTCGGCGAGGAAGGAGCGCAGCAGCGTGCTCACGCCCGCCTCGCCGCCGCAGCCCAGGGCCCATGCGTAGGGGCGCCCGAGCAGCACGGCGCGAGCGCCGAGCGCCAGCGCCTTGAACGCGTCGGCGGCCGAGCGGATCCCGGAGTCGAGGAGGACGGGGAAGTCGTCGGGCACGGCCTCGAGGACACCGGGCAGCGCGTCGAGCGTGGCCACGGCCCCGTCGACCTGCCGGCCGCCGTGGTTGGAGACGACGACCCCGTCCATGCCGTGCTCGACGGCCAGGCGGGCATCGTCGGGGTGGAGGATCCCCTTGAGCACGATCGGCAGCCGGGTGCTCTCCCGCAACAACGCGAGGTTCTCCCACGAGACGGTGGGGTCGGAGTAGGTGGCGATCCAGTGGCCCACGGCGGCCTGCATGTCCTCCTCCGGCGGGCGCTCGAGCGCGGCGCGGAACACCGGGTCGCTCAGGTAGTTGGCCAGGCCCTCGCCGTGGAGGAACGGCAGGTAGCCCTGCTGGAGGTCGCGCGGGCGCCAGGCGAGCAGCCAGGTGTCGAGGGTCACCACGACGGCGCCGTAGCCGGCGTCCTCGGCGCGCCGCAGGAGGCTGCGGGCGAGATCGGGGTCCTTGGGCCAGTAGAGCTGATACCAGCGCGGGGCGTCGCCCATCGCCTCGGCGGCCTCCTCGAGCGAGTGGGAGGCCGCGGTGGAGTGGATGTAGGGCACGCCGGTCGCCGCGGCGGCGCGGGCGGTGGCGAGCTCACCGTCGCGGTGGACGATCGACTGCACGCCGATCGGCGCGAGCGCCAGCGGCGCGGGCATCGCGGTGCCGAAGAGCTCGGTGGAGAGCTTGCGCGCGGCGATGTCGCGAAGCATCCGGGGGACGATCTCCCACCGGCCGAAGGCCGCGCGGTTGCCGCGTACGGTGGCCTCCGAGCCCGCGCCGCCGGCCACGTAGCCGTAGGCGCCGAGCGTGAGCGTCCGCTTGGCCTGCCGGCGCATCCCCTCGTAGTGGAGCGGCAGCTCGGGCCGCTCGCCGGCCATCCCGCGGAGGTAGATCTCGTACTGGTAGTTGGCCAGCGGCTGGTCGGGCTCGGTCACGCGTGGTCCCGGGCGGCGATCCGGATCTCCTCGCCGCCGGCGCGGATGATGTCACCGGGCCGGAGCTGCCGCCCGCGCCGCGCCTCCGGCTCTCCGTTGACGCGCACCTCCTCCTCGGCCAGGAACCGCTTGATCTCGCCTCCCGCGTCCACGGCGCCGGCGAGCTTGAGAAGCTGCCCGAGGCGGATCACCTCCCCCCGGATGAGAACATCACGCGTCATCCGGCTTCGAGGCCGAAGGGGCTGCCCTCGGAGTCGCGGCAGACGGCAAAGCGCTCCCCGGGATGGATGACCGTGCCGCCGAGCTCCGGCACGCGCGCGAGCGCTCCGGCGAGGTCGGCCACCGCGAAGTAGGGCAGGGAGAAGCGATCGCCCGGGCCGGCGCCGCGCGCGTGCACCCCGATGCGCGTCTCGGCCGCTTGGCTCTGCCAGCCCTCCCCCTCCTCCGCGGTGCGTTCGCGCAGCGGTACTCCCAGGAGCCCCTCCCAGAAGCGGTGGGCGCGCCGCGGGTCGTCGGCGGGGAACTCCACCAGCGTGGGGAGGGGCGCCATCAGCCTCCGCCCGCGGGCAGAGCGGGGAGCCCGTCGAGGCTGTGCGCGTTGCGCTCGGCCTGGTAGCGCACCAGCGCGTCGGGGCCGCCGGTGCTCAGCTTCTTCTCCGCCCAGGCGGCCTGGTGCGGACGCTCGCCCTCGTAGGACATGAGCGGCACGCCGTAGCCGCACGAGTCGCCCACCCGCGTGACCTCCACGAGGACGATCGACCGCCGCGCCTCGGGTGTGGCGGGCTCGGCGAACCGGGCCCGCTCGAGCAATCCGTCGAAGCGCGCGTCCTCGGGAAGCACCACCTCTCCGCGACCGTGCAGGCGCAGCACCCGCGGCGGACCGGAGAAGGCACAGAGCATGACGACGATGCGGCCGTTCTCGCGCAGGTGCGCGATCGTCTCCGCGCCGCTGCCCACCACGTCGAGGTAGGCCACGGTGTGCGGATCGAGCACTCGGAGGGTTCCGATGGGTCCCTTCGGCGAGACGTTCACGTGCCCGTCCTCGACGCGGGGAGCGGTCGCGGTGAAGAACAGCGGCTGCCGGGCGATCCACGCTCGCTGATGCTCGTCGATGCCGTCGTAGACGCGGCCCACGCGAGGATCCTAGCCCGACGCGCTCCTCGCTCCACTGAGGCTGCGTCGACCGAGGGCCCGAGCGCCGGCGCTAGGGCGTCCGGCGGTCCGGACGCTCGCGCGAGCGCGGCGCGCGGTGCCGCAATCGGTCGCGCAGGGTCAGGCCCAGGAGGCCGAGGGGGAGCAGGACCGCGGGCACGAAGAATGGCACCGCCTCGATGAGGTGGTGAGCGAGGGGGAGCTGCAGCGTGGCGCTCACGACGTCACCCGGGCCCGGCTCGCGCTCGGAAGCGGCGCTCCCTGCGGCCGGCGGGAGCGGCGCGGCTCGCGCCCACGCGGCGGCGTCCCTCCGGATCCGAGCCGGTGCAGACCCCACGCGAGGAGGCCGAGCAGGCCCAGCGCGATCGAAGCCACCACGCCGTAGGCGATCGCGGTCAGGGCCGGCGTGGCCGCCTTCTGCTCGCGCTGGAGGATCTCGTGGTCGGCGACGAAGCTCCGCACGAAGCTCGCGGAAGCGGGGACTCCGCGCGCGGGGATAGCCGGATCATCGGGGAGGTAGAGCGGTGCCGCGCTGAGCGCGCTGCCCTCGTCCAGGCGGATCAGCGCCTTCCAGTTGTCGTGCACGGGGATCGGCTGCGTGGTGCGGTAGCGCCCCGGCCCGAGGCGCTTCAGCCGATCGACGACGAGGCCGCCTCCCTGCCACGCGGTGGCGGTCAGCCACTCGGGATGGGCCGCGGCGCTCGGCGGAGCGAGCGTCACCGTCGCCGCGACGGTGCGGGCCGGGCCAGGCCGCACGTCGGTGAGGGTGACCTGCGCGCGGGTGCCGGTATCGGCGGTCTTCTGCAGGGCGACGCCGACGAGGCCGGCGACGCCGAGGGCCGCCACGACGGCGGCGAGACGCAGCCGAGGCGCCCGTGGGAGCTCCTCGGCGGCCAGTCGCGAAGCGATCCACGCGCCGATGAGCGCGCCGAAGACGGCCATCGCGAAGCCCATCACCGCGGCCGAGGGCAACAGGCTTGCGCGCCACGGCAGCGGCATCCAGAGATGCGACCACGCCCATTCGGAGGCGAGGCCGATGGTCCCGATCCCCACTCCCGAGCACAGGGCGAAGGCGAGCGGCCGCCGGCGCGCGATCCGCAGCGCGACGAGCTCCACGACGAGGGCCTCGACGACGTAGAGCGGGAAGTGCGGGGTCGAGTCGCCGAGGACCGGGCCGACGAGCAGCGCGAGGCCGCCGCGGACGGCGAGGAAGAAGCCCACCGCGGCGAGCGCGCTGCCGCGACCTAGCCACAGGCGCGCGGTCACGAGCGCCACGCTCGCCGCCAGGGCCACGAGCATGGGCTCGAAGACGAAGCGGAACTGGGGCACGCCGAAGTCGAACTCCCCCTGGAAGGTCGAGAGCCCGATGAGGAACGCGCCGGCGAGCGCGATGCGCCGGACGGCGAGGAGCCGGCTCTGCGCGCGGGTGCCGGCGCCCGACCAGCTGGAGGTGCGCATGCCCTCGACGACCAGCACGGCCATGCCCACGAGCGTCATGGCGGCCCCGCCGATGAGCATGAGGTGCGTCGGGCCCCACAGGGTGACGTCCTGGCCGAAGAGCCGGTGCCACATGTCGTCGAGTGGGAAGCCGGTGAGCGCGAAGGCGCCGCAGGCGCAGATGAGCACGCCGCCCAGGGGCGCGTGCCAGTCCCCGGAGACACGGATCGCGGTCGGACTGGGGCGACCGACGGGAAGGACCATGGCCACGAACCCGGCGGCGAAGATCCCGAAGAGGCCCGCGAGGATGAAGTAGTGCGCGGGGTTGGCCAGGGGCCCGGGGTCGCGCCCGACGTCGATGTGCAGCGAGATGTCCCAGTACATGCCGAACACGGCGAGGAGCAGGGAGACCGTGGCGATCCCCATCGGCAGCGAGGCCCAGCCGGGCAGGCCCGAGAGCCGCTCGGCCCGCGCCGCTCCGCGGCCGAGCAGGCCGACCCGACCCGTGCGGTGTCCGAACCCCAGCACCACAAGCACGGTCGTGACCACGATCGCGGCGACCGTGGCGATCACGATCTGGCCGATCGCGGCGCCGCCCGCGGGCTTGGGCCCCGCCGCGTAGGCGGGGGCCGCGGCGCCCGCCGCCAGGGCGAATGCCGCCGAGATGGCCAGTGTGGTCCTGCCTGTGGTGCTCACGTGCGTGCCTCCTTTCGGGTTGCGCTGATGGCGAACCGCCGTTCGCACCTTGTCTCCATACGCAGTTACCTCGATCAAGGTTACATCATCGCCGGTATGCTGTTTGGGAATGGCGGATCGCAAGCTGCAAGCGGTCGACCTGCGGAGCGGCCCCGCCACCCAAAGCGGGGCCGGATCGCCCGAGGAGGCCGACCTGACGATTGAGGAGCTCGCGCGCGAGACCGGCATGACGGTGCGGAACATCCGCAACCACCAGTCGAGCGGGCTCCTCCCTCCCCCCGAGGTGCGGCTGCGCGTCGGCTACTACGGCCCCGATCACGTGGCCCGGTTGCGCCTGATCCAGGAGATGCAGGCCGACGGGTTCAACCTCCGCGCGATCAAGCGCCTGCTCGGCGGCACCCACGACGCGGCGGCGCAGATCCTCGGCCTCAAGCGGGCGGTCAGCGCGGGGTTCGAGGCCGAGCGGCCGGAGATCCTCACCGAGGAGGAGCTGATCGAGCGCTTCGGTCCGGTGGGCCCGAAGGAGCTGGCCAAGGCGCAGAAGCTCGAGCTCGTGACCCCCGTGGGGGGCGGGCGCTACGAGGTCCCAAGCCCCGCCCTGCTGCGGGCGGCGGAGGAGGTCATGCGCCGGGGCGTGCCGCTCACTGCGGCGCTGACCGCGGTCGAGCAGCTCAGGCGCCACTCCGCGGCGGCCTCGCGGACGTTCGTGGAGCTCTTCCTCGACGAGGTCTGGAAGCCCGTCGAGCAGGCGCACGAGTTCGAAGAGCGCTGGCCCGAGGTGGTCGAGTCGATCGAGCACCTGCGCCCGCTGGCCTCCGAGGCGCTCCTCGCGGTCTTCCAGCTCACGATGACCCGCGAGATCGAGGACGCCTTCGCCAAGGAGCTCGAGCGCCGGGCCAAGCGCGCCCGCTGAGCCTCGCTACCTGAGGGCGTCGAGCACGCTCGAGTAGTCGTCCGACCAGGAGCGCGAGCCGGGCCGCACAGGGCAGGACGCCCAGCGTGGGTCGGCCGCCAGGGCGCCGAGGTCCTCGTCGTGGCGACCCATGAGCACCCAGGTGGAGGCGCCCGCGAGCCGGGCGGAGCGCTGCGGGCCGCTCGCGCGGCCCACCCGGCAGGCGAGTCCCGCGCTCGTGGCGAGCCGGCCGAGGACGGGCGGCAGGTCGAGGTAGCGGTTGGAGATGTGGAACAGCAGCCGCCCGTGGGGGAGGAGACGCGCGAGGTAGAGCGCGAGCGCCTCGCGCGTGATGAGGTGGATGGGGATCGCGTCGGAGGAGAAGGCGTCGAGCACGAGCATGCCGTAGCGCTCGCGCGTGGCGGCGAGCGAGCGGCGCGCGTCTCCGAGCACGATCCCGAAGCGCCCGGTGCAGTCGTGCAGGTAGCTGAAGAGCCGTGGATCGCGCGCGATGCGCGCGACCGCCGGATCGATCTCGTAGAAGGTCCAGTGCTCGCCCGGGCGGCTGTAGCAGGCCAGCGCGCCGGTGCCGAGGCCGATCACCGCGGTGCTCCGGGTCACACCCGGGCGCGGCGCGGAGCCGAAGACCTGCCCCACCGGACCGGCGCGCTCGTAGTAGCCCACCGGCTCGGGCGGGTGGGCGCCGTCCATGCGCTGCAGGCCGTGCAGCGTCGTCCCGTCGAAGAGCTCGTGATAGCCGGCCTCCGATTGCACCCGGTAGATCCCGAAGAACGTGCGCTCGTGCGCCAGTGCGCGCCCGGGCTGACCCCCGACCGCCGTGGCGGCGATTAGCAGCGCACCGACGGCGAACGCGAAGCGCGCGGGCCGGCGGGCGAGGTTGATGCTGAGTCCTGCCGCCAGTCCGATGACCGCGGTGCGCGGCTCGAGGTTCGGCGACGCTCCGCCGCCCTGCACCGAGTGCAGCACGAAGGCCACGGCCACCCCGAAGAGCACCGGGAGGGCGAGGTCGAGGGCGCGGCTCGGGCGCGTGTCACCGGTAAGGGCCTCGAGCAGCGCCGGCCGGCCGCGCGGCGCCGCGGGTCGCAGCAGGCACGCGGCCACGATCGCCAGCGGATACTCGACGAGCGAGGAGAAGACGACCGGGGCGATGAGGGCGTTGAAGACGCCGCCGAGCACTCCTCCCAGGGCGACCCAGAGGTAGAACTCGGTGAGGTGATGGGCGGGCGGCCGGTCGGCGGCCAGCGCGGAGTGGGCCATGAGCGCCGCCACCGCCAGGCCCGCCAGGTGCAGGGGCAGGAGGAACCACAGCGGCCGCTCGGAGCCCACGGCGATCGTGTAGACGACGAGGATCACGACCCCGGGCAGCAGGACCCGAGAGAGCGCGACGAGCCGTTCGGCTCGGGCCCCGGGCGCGAACGCGGCCACGAAGGAGGCGAGGTAGAGCCCGAGCGGCAGCACCCAGAGCAGGGGAACGGGGGCGAGGTCACGGGTGATGTAGGTGCTCACGCCGAGCATCAGGCTCGAGGGGACGAAGGCGAGGGCCACCCAGTGCGCGCGCCGGGCAGGAGTGGGCGCACCGGGGGGAGCGCTCGCCTCCGCGGTGCTGACGGCGGGCGCGGGCGTGGGTCCCCCGCTCGCTCGCGCCCGCCACGCCGCCACCGCGCAGGCGCCCACCAGCGCGACCAGGGCCGCGTAGCTCCACGCCCACACGCGCTCCTGGGCGTGCAGCGAGAGCGAGGGCTCGAGCAGCGCGGGGTAGGCGAGGAGCCCGAGGATGCTCCCCGCGTTGCTCGCCGCGAAGAGGAAGTAGGGGTCGCGCGCCGCCCGGTGCCGGGTTCCGGCCAGCCAGGCCTGCAGCAGCGGTCCGGTCGCGCCGAGCACGAAGAAGGGCAGCGCGATGACCACTCCGAGCGCGCCGAGCAGCCAGAGCACCGGGTTCGCGCTGCCCGGGGGCGGGCCGCCGGCCGGGGCTCCGAAGGGGAGCACGAGCCCGGCGAGCACGAGGAGCCCAAGGTGCACGAGCGTCTGGCGGCGGAGCCCGAGCCGGCGCACGGCGAGGTGGCCGTACGCATAGCCGGCGAGCAGCGCGGCCTGGAAGAAGAGCAGGGTGGTGATCCACACCTCCGGGGCGCCTCCCAGCACCGGGAGAAGGATCTTCCCGACCATGGGCTCGACCAGGAAGAGCAGCGCCGCGCTGAGGAACAGCGTGACGGAGTAGAGGAGGATCACCGGTGGGTCAGGCCGGAGCGCCCGCCCGGGCCCGCCGCGCGAGCTTGACCCGGGCGGTCTTCTCGAGCGCGACCTTGCGCAGGCGCACGGAGTGCGGCGTGACCTCGACGCACTCGTCCTCGCGCAGGAACTCGAGCGCCTGGTCGAGCGACAGGGTGCGCGCCGGCACGAGGCGGACGAGCACGTCGGAGGTGGAGGAGCGGATGTTCGTCAGGTGCTTCTCCTTGACCGCGTTGACGTCGAGGTCCTCGGCGCGCGCGTTCTCCCCGATGATCATGCCCTCGTAGACCTCCTCGCCGGGTCCCACGAACAGCGTTCCGCGCTCCTGCAGGCCGAAGAGCGCGAAGCTCGCGGTGCTCCCGCGGCGGTCGGCGACGAGGGCGCCGGTGGGGCGCGTACGCAGCTCGCCCGCCCACGGCTCCCAGCGGTCGAAGACGTGGTGCATGAGTCCGGTGCCGCGGGTCTCGGTGAGGAACTCGGTGCGAAAGCCGATGAGCCCCCGCGCCGGTACGAGGTACTCCATCCGGACCCAGCGCGACTCGGGGGGTGAGCCGCCGGCGTAGCCGGTGGCTGTAGGGGGGCGGAGCCCCCCTGGGTTCACCATGTGCTCGAGGCGCCCCTTGCGCAGCGCCAGCAGTTGGGTGACGACGCCGACGTAGTCGTCGGGCACGTCGATGGCCAGGCGCTCGACCGGCTCGTGGATTCTGCCCTGCTCCTCCCGGGTCAGCACCTGCGGCTGGCCGACGGTGAGCTCGAACCCCTCGCGGCGCATGAGCTCGACGAGGATCGCGAGCTGGAGCTCGCCGCGTCCCTGCACCTCCCAGGCGTCCGGGCGCTCGGTGTCGCGCAGGCGGATCGAGACGTTGCCCACCAGCTCCTGCTCGAGCCGGGCGCGAACCTGGCGGGCGGTGAGCCTCTTGCCGTCCTGGCCGGCCAGCGGGGAGGTGTTGATCCCGATGACCACCGAGAGCGAGGGCTCGTCGATGCTCATTACCGGCAGGGGACGCGGATCGTCGGGGTCGGCGAGCGTCTCGCCGATCGTCACCTCGGCGAGCCCCGCGAGCGCGATGATCTCGCCCGGACCGGCCTCGGCGGCGTCGACGCGGTCGAGGGCCTCGGTCACGTAGAGCTCGCTCACCGTGGCGCGCTCCACGCGCCCGTCGGCCCGGCACCACGCGATGGGCTGGCCGCGCCGGATCGTCCCGTGGCGTACGCGGCAGAGCGCGAGGCGGCCGACGTAGGGCGAGGCGTCGAGGTTCGTCACCTGGGCCTGGAGGGGGTGGTCGGGCTCGTAGGCCGGTGCGGGGATGTGCTCGAGCAGGAGGTCGAGCAGCGGATGCAGGTCGACTCCCACCTCACCCTCCTCGAGCGAGGCCCAGCCCGCCCGCGCGTTGGTGTAGACGATGGGGAACTCGATCTGCTCCTCGTCGGCGTCGAGGTCGAGGAAGAGCTCGTAGACCTCGTCGATCACCTCGGCGATGCGCGCGTCGGGCCGGTCAACCTTGTTGACCACGAGGATCACCGGTAGTCGGGCCTCGAGCGCCTTGCGCAGGACGAACCGGGTCTGGGGAAGCGGCCCCTCGCTCGCGTCGACGAGCAGCAGGACGCCATCGACCATCGTCAGGCCGCGCTCGACCTCGCCGCCGAAGTCCGCGTGCCCCGGGGTGTCGACGATGTTCAGCTTGACGTCGCGATAGCGGAAGGAGGTGTTCTTGGCGAGGATCGTGATGCCCTTCTCGCGCTCGAGGTCCATGGAGTCCATGACGCGCTCGTTCACATCCTCGTTCGTACGAAAGGCGCCAGACTGCCAGAGCATGGCGTCGACGAGCGTCGTCTTGCCGTGGTCGACGTGGGCGACGATGGCGACGTTGCGGATGTCCTCGCGGCGGGTCATGAGGGCCCTGATGCTACGTTGAGGGCGTCGGGTGGCCACGATGGCGCCCGAGAGGTTCCGTGTTCCGTGCGCTCTAGAAGCGAGCTGGGGATTGCTGGATCTCCCCCTCTTCGCTCATCAGGAGCTCACGCATGCCCTCGCAGTCCTTCGCCGATCTCGGCGTGTCCCGTCCCGTGGTGGACGCGCTCGCCCAGCGCGGCATCTCATCGCCCTTCGCGGTCCAGAAGCTCGTCATCGCCGACGTGCTGGCCGGCCGCGACGTGCTCGCGCAGTCGCCGACGGGGTCGGGCAAGACCCTCGCCTTCGGCGCGCCCATGGTCGACCGTCTCGAGGCCAACGGCTCGCGCCGTCCGGCCGCGCTCGTCCTCGCCCCGACCCGCGAGCTCGCCGTGCAGATCGTCGAGGAGCTGAGCGAGGTCGCCCACGCCCGGGCGCTGTCGGTTGCTCCGGTCTACGGTGGCGTGGGGATCGAGCGCCAGGCGCGCCGCGCGAGCCGCTCGCACATCGTGGTGGCCACCCCCGGCCGCCTCGAGGACCTGATCCAGCGCGGCGACATCACGCTGAGGCACGTGCGCATCCTCGTGCTCGACGAGGCCGACCGGATGCTCGACATGGGGTTCAAGCCCGCGGTCGACCGGATCGTCAAGCAGACGCCGGGCGAGCGGCAGACGCTCTTCTTCTCGGCCACGCTCGAGGGCGCCGCCGGCCGCGTGGCCGAGGCCTACACCCGCGAGGCACGGCGCCACCTGCACGCCCCGGCGCCCGAGCGCCAGGTGAAGGTCGAGCATCGCTTCGTCCACCTCTCCCACGAGGCCAAGCTCGGCGCCCTCGTCGGCGAGCTGCGCGCCTCGCGCCGCGGGCGCACGCTCGTCTTCGTGCGCACCAAGCGGGGCGCGGATCGGCTCGTCAAGCGCCTGGGGACGCAGAACCTGCCCGCGGTGGCCATGCACGGCAACAAGACGCAGTCCCAGCGCCAGAAGGCGCTGGCCCGCTTCGAGGCGGGCGACGTGAACACGCTGGTGGCCACCGACGTGGCCGCGCGCGGCATCGACGTGGCCGACATCACCCACGTCATCAACTTCGACGCTCCGGACGACCGCGACGCCTACGTGCACCGGGTGGGGCGCACCGGCCGGGCGGGGCGCACCGGCGCGGGCGTGAGCTTCGTGCTCGCCGAGCAGGCGCGCGACATGCGCCGCATCGCCGTCGATCTCGGGCTCACGCGCGAGTTCGACCGGGCGGGCGGACGGCGCTAAGCGCCGGTGGAGCGCCGGTGGAGCGCCGGCGCGGGAAGATGCCGTAGGTCCCGATCGCGGTGACGAGCAGGCGCCCGTCCTCGTGGCGGACCTCGCTGCGCAGGGCCGCCGAGCGGCGGTTGCGGCGGTCGAGGCCCGTGCGGCAGACGATCTCCCCCTCGAGTGCCGTCTGGACGTAGTTGACGGCGATGCTGACCGTCGCGATCCCCTCCTCCTCGGTGGTCTGGGCCCACAGCGTCGAGCCCATGCTGTAGTCGACGAGCGCGTAGGTCACCACGCCGGAGAGCAGCCCGCCGGCGTTGACGAGCTCGGGACAAATCGTGAGGCGGACCACGTCGGGCGCCTCCCAGCGCAGGCCGAGGAAGCGCGTGATCCCGTCGAGGCTCATGGGGCCGTCGGTCATCGCGGCGCCAACCTAGCCGGCTCCGGGTGTTAGCGTCGGGCGGCGATGGTGGACGATCGCCGCCGCGTCGAGGGGCTCGTGCGCGCGCACGGGCACGACACGCTCTCGTTCTTCAAGCTGCGCGAGGACAAGGACCACCTGTTCACCCCCGACGGCCGGGCGTGCGTGGGCTACCGGGTCGAGGGCGGGGTGATGATGGTCTCCGCCGATCCGATCGGGCCGGCCGACGCGCTCCCGAAGCTCGTGGAGGAGGTCGCGCGCTTCGCCGCCGACCGCGGGCTGCGGCTCGGCGTCTTCGCGGCCAGCGAGGCGGCGCGGGAGCTGTGGGCCGGGGCGGGACTGCGGGCGCTCTACCTGGGGGAGGAGGCGATCCTCGACGCGCGCGCCTTCTCGCTCGAGGGCCGCCCGATCCGCAAGGTGCGCCAGTCGGTGAGCCGGCTCGAGAAGGCCGGCTACACCACCGAGCTCCGGCGCCTCGGGGAGCTCGACGGGGCCGCCGTCGCGGAGCTCGAGCGCGTCGCCGAGCGGGCGCGCGCGGGTGCGCCCGAGACCGGCTTCGCGATGGAGATGGACTCCCTGCGCGGCGAGCACCAGGCCGAGACCGTGGTGCTCCTCGCGCGCCAGCCGGACGGGACGGTGCGCGGCCTCCTGCACTTCGTCCCCTGCTACGGGCGCCCGGCGATGTCGCTATCGCTCATGCGGCGCGAGCGCGGCACGCCGAACGGGCTCACCGAGCTCATGGTCGTCCGCGCCGTCGAGGCCCTGCGCGCGGAGGGGATCGAGGAGCTCTCGCTGAACTTCGCCACCTTCGCACGCTGGATCACGGCGCCCGCGACGCGACTCGAGCGCGCGCTCGGGCGCGTGGCCGTGCTCGGCGACCGCTGGTTCCAGATCGACAGCCTGCGCCGCGCGAACGCCAAGTACTTCCCGCGCTGGGAGCCGCGCTACCTGCTCTACCGCGGCCGGCTCGGACTGCCGCGCGTCGCGCTCGCCGCGCTGTGGGCCGAGGGACTCATCCCCAAGCCGCGGCCGGTGGGGCGAGGTCCGAAGTGAGAGACTGGGGGCGATGCGCATCGCCGTCGTCGGTCACGTGGAGTGGGTGGAGTTCGCTCGCGTGGAGCGCGTGCCCGTGGCGGGCGAGATCGTCGACGCCCGGGAAGGGTGGGAGGAGGCCGCCGGGGGAGGCGCGGTGGCCGCCGTGCAGATGGCCAAGCTGGCCGGCCAGGCGACGTTCTTCACGGCCTTGGGCGACGACGAGCGCGGGCATCACGCGCGCGAGGAGCTCACCGCTCACGGCCTGCGCGTCGAGGCGACGATGCGCAAGCGCCCGCAGCGGCGCGCGCTGACCTTGCTCGACGGCGACGGCGAGCGCACGATCACGGTGCTCGGCGAGCGGCTCGTTCCCTCCCGCGCGGATCCCCTGCCCTGGGAGGAGCTCGCCGAGATGGACGCCGTCTACTTCACGGGCGGTGACGCCGCGGCGCTCGAGGCGGCGCGCGCGGCTCGGATCCTCCTCGCCACGCCACGCGCGGGAGGCGCCCTCTCGGCCTCCGGCGTCGCGCTCGACGTGCTCGTGCGCAGCGCCGGCGACGCCGGCGAGGAGCTCGACCCCGAGAGCCTTCCGCGGCCGCCGGGGCTCGTGGTCATGACCCACGGCGCCCAGGGAGGCTCCTTCGTCGCCGGGGAGGGGGTGACGGGCGCCTACCGCGCGGCGCCGCTCCCCGGAGAGGTGGTCGACACCTACGGGGCGGGCGACTCGTTCGCGGGCGGGCTCACCTTTGCCCTCGGAAGCGGGCTCGAGGTCTCCGACGCGCTCGCGCTCGCCGCGCGCTGCGGCGCGGCGAACCTCACCGGCCGGGGCCCGTACGCCGGGCAGCTCCGGGCCGAGCAGCTCTCCACCTGAGCTGGCCCAAGACGACGCGGGCAGCTCGCGGCGCTGCGGCCCCCCAGCGAGCCGAGTGGCGATCTACCCACCGTATACGGCGGTAACTCGACACTCGGCGTCTCGGCGGTGGCCAGGATCGCCTCCGCCGCCTGCGCTTCATGCGGCTTGACACCCCGGACGCGGGGCGTCAGCGTGCGCGGTCGCGTGGAGACGGAAACGAGTGTGATGAGGGACGCCGGTCGCCTGTGGCGGGCCGGAGTCGCCGGCCTGGTGGCGAGCGTCCTCGCGCTCCTCGCCGCGGCGAGCGCGACGGCGGCCCCGACTCCGGCCGGCCAGGTCGACGTGGGCGGCTTCCGGAGCGTCCTCGGCCTCGGCCAGGGCCAGACGGTCAACGCCGCCGACCTCGCGCAGTTCGAGGCGACGGGCGTGCCGCCCGGCCCGTTCACCAACCAGTTCGGGCTCTACACCGGGATCGTCCCGGGGGAGCCCGGCCTTCGCGCCTCCACCCTCGACCGCTACTACAAGAACTCGGGCTTCCGCCCGGCGGGGGTCGACGCGGGGAGCGTCGAGACCCCGCGGCCGGGCCTGACCATCGTGCGCGACCCGACCTACCGCGTCCCCCGGATCTACGGCGCAACTCGCTCGGACACGATGTTCGGCGCCGGGTACGCCACCGCCGAGGACCGGCTCTTCCTGATGGACGCGCTGCGCCACACCGCCCGGGCGAGCACCGTCGAGCTGCTCGGCCCCTCGGCCGCGCGGGCCGACGCCGCGCAGCTCACCCACCAGGACTTCTCAGAGGACGAGCTGAACCGCGACTTCGACTCGCTCTCCGCCCTCGGCCCCGAGGGGCAACAGGGCAGAGCCGACTTCCTCGACTACATCTCGGGGATCAACGCCTACATCGACGCCGCGCGCAGCGACCCGCGCAAGCTCCCCGCCGAGTACCCCGCGCTGGGGGTGATGCCGCAGAGCTGGACGCGGGCCGACTCCATGGCGCTCGCGATCTTCCTCATCAGCCAGTTCACCGCCAACGGCGGCGGTGAGGACCACAACGCGATCGTGCTGCGCGAGGCGGAGCGGCGCTTCCGCGCGCGCCTCGGGCGCCGCGTCTTCGACGACTTTCGCCGCGCCGAGGACCCCGAGGCCGCCGTGGTCACGTCGCAGGCCTTCCGCTCGGACCGGCCGGGAGGGGTGAACCCGCGCGCGGTCGCGCTCCCCGACGGCGGCTCGGTCGTCAAGCGCGACGCGCTCGTCTCCGGCGGCGCCGGCGCCGCCGCGGCGGCACGGACGAGCAGCCTGCCCGCGTGGGCGCGTACGCTCGCGACCCGCGGGCTGCCACTCGCCCACCACGCCTCGAATGCGCTCCTCGTCGACGCGCGGCACTCGCGCACGGGTCGCCCGCTGGCGGCCATGGGCCCGCAGGTGGGCTACTACTCGCCCGAGATCTTCAACGAGTACGAGCTGCACGGGCCTGGCGTCGACGTGAGCGGCGTGTCGTTCCCGGGGGCGAGCCCCTACCCGCTCATCGGCCACGGTCGCGACTTCGCGTGGACGGGCACCACGGCCAACGGGGACACGGTCGACACGTTCGCCGAGCGCCTGTGCAACCCCGACGGCTCCCCTCCCTCCTCCTCCTCGACCCACTACCTCTACCGGGGCCGGTGCTTGCCGTTCGTCATGCGCGACCAGGTCATGCGCACCCCGGCCTCGCCGCTCGACCCGACCGCGACTCCGCGGACCGTCACCCTGCGTGCCCAGCGCAGCGTGCACGGAACGGTGATCGACTACGCGCGCGTCCACGGCCGGCCGGTGGCGCTGACCGAGAGCCACTCGACGAGCTTCCACGAGGTCCAGAGCCTCCTAGCCTTCAAGCGACTCGCCGAGAACCGGCCGACGGACGGTCCGAGCTTCCAGCGGGCGATGCGGGCGTTCTACGGCAACGAGAACTGGTTCTACCTCGACAACCGCAACATCGCGTGGATCCAGACGGGCTCCTTCCCGGTCCACGCGCACGGGACCGACCTCGACCTGCCCATCTGGGGCACGGGCGCATACGACTGGCGCGGGTTCGACCCTCGCGCGTTCACCTACCGCCGCCTCTCCTACGCGCACCTGCCCAAGGCGGTGAACCCCAAGCGCGGCTACCTGATCTCGTGGAACAACAAGGAGGCACCCGGGTGGCGCTCGCCGGCGGCCACGTGGTCGTTCGGGCCGCTCCAGCGCTCGCTGCTCCTCGAGCGCCCGCTCCGCGCGGCACTGCGCCGCCATCGCAAGCTGGCGCTCGTCGACGTGAGCCGCATCTCCACCCGCGCGGCGGCCGCCGACCTGCGGGTCACGGAGGACCTCGGCTGGCTGCTCCGGACGATCGGCCGCGCCCGGGACCGGCCGACGGCGGCGCTGGTGCGCGTGCTCGCCGATTGGCGGCGCGACGGCGCTCAGCGCCGGGACGTGAACGGGAACGGATTCGACGAGAACGGTCCGGCCATCGCGCTGATGGACGCGTGGTGGCCGCGGCTCGTGCGCGGCATGTTCCAACCCGTGCTCGGCGCCCCGGTGGTCGACGCGATCCGCGACGAGGTCAACCCGCTGCCCGACCGCGCGACGAGCACGTTCTTCTTCGACGGCTGGTACGGCTACGTCCAGAAGGACCTACGGCGCATCCTGCGCCAGCCCGAGCGTGGCCGCTTCTCGCGCGTCTACTGCGGTCGAGGGTCCCTGCGGCGCTGCCGCGCCGCCCTACTCTCCACGCTGAAGGCGGCGGCGGCCAGCGTGCGCACGCGCTACGGCAGCTCCGACATGGCGAAGTGGACCGTCCGCGCGACCTGTCCGAAGACCGACCCGCCGAGCTGCGACCAGATCGTCCCCATCACCGCCGGCGCGATCGCCACGCCGCCCTTCGCCTTTCACAACCGCGGCACGTTTCACCAGCTCGTCGAGGTGCTCGGTCGCCGGCACGGCTGACCGCGCGACGGCGATTGTTGACGCGGCGTGAGCGGTCGGTCGGGAGGTCAGGGGATCGCGTTAACCTGGCGCGGTCATGAGCGTCCCCCGCCGAGCGGCCTAGCCGCGTGTCCTTCGCCGGGACCGACGCCCAGGGCGCCGTAGCGCTCCGCTGGCCGGCGGGGCGGGTGGCCGCCCCCGCGCTCGTGCGCGGCGCGGTGGCGGTGGCCGTGGTGCTGCTCACCGCCGGCTCCCTGGCTCTCCGGGTCGGAGCGCTGCACGGGGGATTCTGGGTCGACGAGGGGCTCTCGGTGGGAATCGCCTCGCACCCCCTCGGGGAGATTCCCGCGCTCCTGACCCAGGACGGCTCCCCGCCGCTCTACTACGTGATCCTGCACGGGTGGATGAGCCTCTTCGGCCGCAGCGAGATCCGCACCCACGAGCTCTCCCTGCTCTTCGCGATCCTGACCGTGCCCGCGGCGTGGTGGGCGGGAGCGAGCCTGTTCGGCCGGCGGGTGGGCCTCACGGCCGCCGTTCTGGCCGCCACGAGCCCCTTCCTCACCGCCTACGCGCACGAGACCCGCATGTACTCGCTGCTCGCCCTGCTCTCGCTGCTGGCCAGCGCCTGCTTCCTCCACGTCTTCGTGGAACGGCGCCGCCGGTGGCTGCCGGGGTTCGTCGCCGCGCTCACCCTCGGCCTCTACGACCACAACTGGGGCGCCTTCCTCGCCGCCACCGGCGGGGTGGCGTTCCTCGCCTGCCTGTGGCGGGCCGAGAGCGGCAGCCGCCGGGGGCTCGCGCTCGACGGGGCGATCGCCTTCGGCCTCACGGGGCTCCTGTTCTCGCCCTGGCTCCCGACCGTCTTCGCGCAGGCGGCGCACACCGGCTCGCCGTGGTCGCGTCAGCCGGGCGCCGCCGCCCTCCTCCACGCCGGGGCGATCCTGTCCGGGGGGCTCGTCGCCTTCGGCGTGCTCGTTCTCGTCGCCGGGCTCGGGCTGGTGCGGATGGTGCGCGAGGGCGGGCGGCGGGAGCGGACCCTCGTGGCCTGCCTCGTGCTGCTCGGAGCGGGGACTCTCCTGGCCGCGTGGGGCTTCTCGCAGCTCGCGCCCGCGTGGGCGAGCCGCTACTTCGCGGCGGCGCTCGGGCCGCTCCTGCTCGCCGCGGCCGTGGGTCTCTCGCGCGCGGGACGTCTCGGCGCGGTCGGCCTGCTGGTCGTGCTCGCCCTCTCGGTGCTCGTTCCCACCAATCCCGCCTACCTGCACAAGAGCAACGTGCGCGAGGTCGCGAGCACGATCCGGCCCGACCTGCACCGTGGCGATCTCGTCCTCTCCCTCCAGCCCGAGCAGGTGCCCGTGCTCCGCTACTACCTCGGTGGCGGTCTGCGCTGGGCGAGCGACCTCGGGCCGGTGCCCGACACCGGCATCATGGACTGGCGCGACGCGCTCGCGCGCCTGCGGGCGGCGACGTGGGAGCGCAACCTGCCGCCCCTGCTCTCCCGGGTCCGCGTCGGTCAGCGCCTCCTGCTCGTCCTGCCCATCCCGCGCGGCTCGCGCGGCGCCCCGTGGCCGAGGCTCGTGCGCCACCGCGAGCTCGAGTGGTTCGGCGCGATGCTGCGCGACCGCCGCTTCTCGGTGGTGCGGAGCCTGAGGACCCCCGGGCTCACTCCGGCCTCCGTGCGGTTGGTGCTGTTCCGCCGCGTGCGGGCCTGAGCCGCTCCCCTACGGCGAGTCCGAATACAGCGCACGGACCCAGATGGTGAGCAGGGTCTCGACCACGCGCGGCATCGGGGCGGGATCGCGCACGCCCAGCCGGTCGAGCAGGTAGCGCTCGGTCATCCACACGAGGGCGCGGGCGGTCTCGAGCGGGTCGACCGGCTCCATCCGTCCCGCGCCCATCTCCTCCGTGATGTGCTCGCCGGTGGCGGTCACGAAGCGCTCGACGAGCCCGCCGTAGACCGCTTCGACCTGGGGATCGAGGCTCGCGGCGTCGGCGATCGCGCGGAGCGTCAGCCCGTGCTCGCGATAGACGCCGGCCACTCCGTCGAGGGCGGCCCGGGCGTCGGCGACCGGCTCGCCGGTGCCCTTGAGCCAGTGGTTGGCCTGCGCGAAGAGCTCGGCGCCCATCTCCTCCACGAGGCAGAGGAGGAGGGCGTGGCGGTCGCGGAAGTAGACGTAGAAGGAGGGCCGCGAGAGCCCGGTGCCGACCATGACCTCGTCGACGGTGAGCTCGCGAAAGGGACGCTCGCGCAGGAAGCGTTCGGTGGCCCGCAGGATCTCGCTCCTGGCTTCCTCCGGCGAGCGCCGGCGGCGCTTGGGAGCCGGGTCGCCGATCATCGCCCGGCGAGAGTAGCGGCGCGGCGCCAAGCCGGGCAGCGCCGCGAGCGCGGCGGCGTGCGACCATCGCGCCCGTGGCCGTCTCCCGGGAGATCGACTTCCTGCTCATCGGCGGCGGCATCGCCGCGGCCAACTGCGCTCGCACCCTGCGCGAGGAGGGGGCAACGGGCTCGATCCTCCTCGTGGGCCGTGAGAAGGACCCGCCCTACCACCGCCCACCGGCCACCAAGACCTACCTCGAGGGGCGGTCCACCCGGGAGGACGCTCTGGTGTGGCCGGCGGGCTGGTGGGAGGAGAACGACGTCGAGCTGCTGACCCACACGAGCGTGATGGGGCTCGACCTCGAGGCCCGGGTGGCCAAGCTCCAGAGCAAGGACGAGATCCGCTTCGGCCGGGCGCTGGTCGCCACCGGCGCGATGGTCAGGCGGTTGAACGCAGAGGGCGCGGGCCTGGACGGGATCCACTACCTCCGCGCACTCGCCAACGTCGACGCGCTCCGCCGCGATCTCGAGGACGCCGAGCGCGTGGTCGTCGTGGGCGGCTCCTACCTCGGCTGCGAGGTCGCCGCCTCCCTCACCGCGCTCGGTCACGCGTGCACGATCGTCATGCAGGAGGAGGTGACGCTCGAGCGGGGGTTCGGGGCATGTGCCGGGCGCTTCTTCCAGTCCGCGCTCGAGGAGCGGGGCGTCGAGGTGGTGGGCGGCGAGGAGGTCGAGCGCTTCGAGGGCGACGGAGAGCGCGTGCGCGCCGTGCTGAGCAGAAGCGGCCGCGCGCTGGCCGCCGACGCGGTGGTCGCCGGGGTGGGTGCGAGCCCCGACGTCATGCTCGCCCGCCGCTCGGGCCTCGAGCTCGGGGAGCTCGGCGGCGTGCGAAGCACCGCGCAGCTCGAGACCTCGGCTCCGGGCGTCTACGCCGCGGGGGACATGTGCGAGTACCGCAGCGTCGTGCACGACCGCGCCATCCGGCTCGAGCACGAGCACGTCGCCTTCGCCCAGGGCGCGACCGCCGCGCGCAACATGCTCGGACGGGGCCTCGTCCACGAGGAGGTGCCCTACTTCTTCTCCGACCTCTCCGACTGGGTCTCGCTCGAGTACGTCGGACCGGCGAGCGCGTGGGACGAGGAGGTGGTGCGCGGATCGCTCGCGGATGGCGAGTTCTCGCTCTGGTACCTGGAGGGCGGCCGCGTGCGCGCCGCGCTGTCCGTGGGTCGCGGCCAGGACCTCGACCACGCCCGGCGGCTGATCGCCTCGGGCGCCGACCTGGCCGCGCGCCAGCCGGAGCTCGCCGACCTCGGGAGCGACCTCGCGTCCCTCGGCATCTAGCCGGCTCGGGCGGCCAGTCCCGCGACGAGCTCGGCGATCGCCGGCGCCTGGTCCTCCTGGAGGAAGTGCTTGGCCGGCACGGTGTGGATCCGCTCGAGCCCCGTCGCGCGCCGCGCCTCCTCTCCGTGACGCCTCAGCGTCAGCGCGGGATCGTCGGCTCCCCAGATCACCTGGACGGGATAGGGCACCTCGCGCACGACACCCTCGTAGAGGGCGCGCTTCTCGGGCGTGCGCTCGAAGGAGCGCATGATCCGCAGGAACGCACGGCCGCCGTCCTCGCGCTTGAGCAGATCGACGTAGGCGGCGAGCTCGGCGCGCGGAATGGTGCGGTCCTTGACGCCCTGTGCCCACATGAGCCCTACGAAGACCGGTCCGGCCATGGAGGCGAGCCACGCCTCGCCGAGGCCGCGGATCGCGAACGGCTCCATGACCCACGGCCGCCGGAAGTGGTCGACCTCGATGATCGTGTCGAGAATGGTGAGCGAGCGGATGCGCTCGGGCACGGCCGCGGCGAGCTCGAAGCCGACCGGTCCTCCCACGTCGTGGACGACGAGGTGAAAGCGCTCGAGCCCGAGCGCGTCGACCGCCGCGTGGCTGAAGCGGCCGAGGCCCGTCCACGAGTAGTCGTAGCCGGTCGGGCGCTCGGCCAACCCCAGGCCGGGAAGGTCGAAGGCCACGCCCCGCAGGCCGCGGCGAGCGAGCTCGCCGACCATCTTGCGGTAGAGGAACGACGAGGCCGGCACGCCGTGCAGGCAGACCACTGGATCTCCGGCGCCCTCCTCGCGGACGAAGCTCTGCACCCCGTCCGCGCTGAACAGCCGCCCGGCGGCGCGGTGGCGCTCGATGACCCCGGCCGTGTCCATGCCCGATTCGCGAGCTTACGCGGACGGCGGCGCGGACGGGGACCGGGAGCTCTCAACGCCGCGCCGAGGCGGCCTCCAGCTTCGAGAGGTCGAGCACGCCGAATCCGAACGTCGCATCGCGGCCGGCCGGGCCGGCGTCGGCCACGGTGGCGTCGAGCCGGGCACGGATGCTCTGCGCCGTCGAGCGTCGGTGCTGATCCCACAGCAGGGCGGCCGCGCCCGCGACGTGTGGCGTGGCCATCGAAGTGCCCGAGAAGCGCACGTAGCCGCCTCCGCGCTTGGTGGAGAGGACGTTCACGCCCGGGGCGGCGAGCTCGACGTCGTCGTTGACGTTCGAGAACGTCGCGTGAGCGCCGGTATCGCTCACCGCGGCGACCGAGACGACCTCCGGATAGCCGGCCGGGAACTCCGTGGCGGTGGTGCCGTCGTTGCCCGCGGCGGCGACGAGCACGGCTCCGCCGGTGCCGCCGCTCTTCCACGCGAGGCGCACCGCGTTTCGCAGCGTGACCGACGCCGAGCCGCCGAGGCTCATCGAGATGACCTTCGCGCCCCGCTGGTGAGCCCACACGATGCAACTAGCCACGTCCGCGATCGAGCCCGAGCCGTCTCGGTCGAGCGCCTTGCAGACCACGAGCGGGGAGGAGAACGCCACTCCGGCGATGCCGCGACGGTTGTTCGCGGTCGCGCCGATCGTTCCCGCGACGTGCGTGCCGTGATCGTTGTCGTCGGCGCACGCGCCGGCGCTCACCTTGCCGTTACGCGAGGTGGCGCACGCGCTGGGCTTGCCCTGCAGATCCTCGTGGGTGGCGTCGAGGCCGGTGTCCACGATGCCCACCGGTACCCCGCCGCCGAGCGGGAACGAGCTCAGCCGGGCGAGGTCCCAACCGCGCGCGGCGTGGATCTCGGCTAGGCCGCCGAGGTCGCGGAAGAGGGGGTCGTTCGGCGTGGCGCTCGCCCGCAGCCGGCGGTTCGGCTCGGCGTAGAGCACCGCGGGCGAGCGGGAGAGCCTGCGGGCCACCTGTGCCGGGTCGCCGTCGACGCGCACGACTCGCGCGCCCTGGCCGCGGACGCTCCCCACCGTGCGCCGCACGCCGGCGCGCCGCGCGTCGGCGTCGCGTCGCGCCGAGGAGCGCCCCGGTCGGTACTTGACGATGACGGTCGGCGCCTCGGCGGCGGCGGTGCCCGCGCCGAGGAGCGTCAGCGCGCTGGCCAGGACGGCGCAGGGGCGGGTGCGATGCATGGGGGTCCTCCCTCGGAAGTTGACGAGGAGCAATCCTGCGGGCCGGGCATCCGCCGCCGACGGTCGAGGCGTCACTTGGCACGCATCCCAGTGCCCTGGGCGACGAACCGCGAGCCGGCTGTGTCAGAGACGGCGGTCGGCGGGAAGGCTCTCGAGGTGGACTTCGCGGAGCTCGCTCGCCGTACCGACCCTCCGCTCGACGCGCTCACGCTGGCGGTGGCCGCGGAGCTCGGAGACGTGGACTCCACCGCCGCGAGGGAGCACCTCGACGCGCTGGGAGCGGAGCTCGCCGCCGAGCTCGGACCGCGCGCCGCACCCGCCGAGGAGGCCGAGGCCTGCGCGGGCGTGCTCGGCGCCCGCCACGGCTTCGTCGGCGACGTCGAGCGCTACGACGACCCAGAGAACTCCATGCTCGACCGGGTGCTCGAGCGGCGCACCGGCCTGCCGATCCTCCTCTCCGTCGTCTACGTCGAGGTCGCGCGGCGGGCGGGCGTCGACCTGCGCGGGGTCGGCCTGCCGGGGCACTACGTGGTCGGTCACTTCGGCGCCGAGCCGCCGATCCTGCTCGACCCCTTCGCGGGCGGCGGGCCGCTCCCCGAGGAGCCGGCGCCCGCCCTCGTGCGCCCCGCGGGAGCGCACGAGACCGTCCTGCGCGTCCTGAACAACCTCGTCGGCTCCTACGAGCGGCGCGGAGACCTCGGCCGCGAGATCCGGGCCGCCGAGCTGCGGCTCGCGCTCCCGCTCGACTCGGCGATCCGCTCCCACCTCGAGGCCGAGCTGCGCGCGCTCCGCGCGCGGCTCAACTGAGCCGTGTCACTTCCCTACCCTGGAGGGATGGACGGCGAGCTCACACCGGGACGGGGCAGCGATCGCCGTCGGGGACTCGTCCTCGTCGGAGCGATGGCGGCCCTGATGTGGGTCGTCGAGGTGATCGACCAGATCGCCGGAGGCGCGCTCGAGCGCTACGGGATCGAGCCGCACCGGACCGAGGGGCTCATCGGCATCGTTACCGCGCCGTTCCTCCACGCCGGATTCGGGCACCTGATCGCCAACACGCTCCCGTTCCTCCTGCTCGGCGCGACGATCGCCCTCAGCGGGCTGGTGCGAGTCGCGGCGACTACGGTGATCGTCGCACTGGTCGGGGGCCTCGCCACCTGGCTCCTCGCGTCGAGCGGCAGCGACCACATCGGCGCGAGCGGACTCGTGTTCGGCTACGCCACCTACCTCATCGCGCGCGGACTGTTCACCCGCAACCTGCTCCACCTGGCCGTCGGGGCCGTGGTCGTCGGCTTCTACGGCGCCTCGCTCCTGTTCGGCCTGATCCCCGCCGACGGCGTCTCGTGGCAGGGCCACCTCTTCGGGGGTGCCGGCGGAGTCGTGGCGGCGCGCCTGCTCGACCGCCGCCCGGGTCGCGCGCCCAGCCAGGACGGACCGTCGCTCGCGGGCCTGCCCGAGCTGCCCTAGCCCAGGTCGCCGAGTTGATCTCGGCGGCGATGCTCTGGCCAAGGCCTCCGGCTGGGCTGGGAACGGGTGGTGACCAGACTCCCCTGGCATGTCCGCGTCCACCCGAGTGGCGAGTTGCCCGCGACGTGCGACGTCAATTCGCCACTCGACCCTGCAGGGACGGCTGCCCTCGGCGCGCTCGGTGCTGGGAACCGACCTCTCAGGTCAGGAGCCGCGCAGCTCGACGAGCAGCGGCGCGTGATCGGAGGGCTTCGGGCCCTTGCGAAAGCTCCGGTCGATCCCGCACCGCACCACGCGCCCCGCGAGCGGACCGCCCACGAGCGCGAGGTCGATCCGCAGCCCGAGCTTGCGGTGGAAGTGACCCTGGCGGTAGTCCCACCACGTGTAGCCGACCTCCGCGGGATGGAGCTCGCGGTAGGCGTCTCGCAGCCTGCCCGCCTCGAGCACCGCCGCCAGGCGGCGGCGCTCGTCCTCGGTCACGTGCGTGGAGCCTGCGAACGCGGCGGGGTCGTAGACGTCCCGGTCGGCCGGGGCGACGTTGAAGTCGCCGAGGATCGCGGCGGGCTCATCCCGCCAGGAGGCCACGCGCTGCGCGATCGCCTCGAAGAAGGCGAGCTTCTCCGCGAACGGCTCCGAGCCGACGACCCGGCCGTTGGGGACGTAGACGCTCGCCACCCGCATGCCCGCCACGCTCGCCTCGACCCACCGGGCCTCGTCGGGGGCGCTCTCGCCGGGCAGTCCGCGGACTGCTCGCTCCAGAGGCAGATCGGTGCGGGCGAGGATTGCGACGCCGGCCCACCGGCCGGCGCTGTGCTCCACCGCCGCATAGCCCGCCTCGGCGAGCTCGGCGTGGGGGAAGGCGGCCGCCTCGACCTTG
>JAABUQ010001980.1_pt1 | contig 42030 bp, 61 predicted proteins | sample 5560001 | NCBI WGS metagenome assembly JAABUQ01 (sample SAMN10711888, study PRJNA513371) | rock metagenome | isolation source: Antarctica rocks | place: Antarctica: Victoria Land, Finger Mt nord | collected 2015-12-18
TGGTGGGGGGGTGGGTTGTGAATTTTAGGAGGGGGGAGGGCGGGCGGTCGGAGGGCGGGATGAGGGAGGGCGGGAGTGAAGAAGGGGGAAGGGATGGGGGGAGGGGAGAGGGGTGGAGGGTGGATCCGCTGGTATTTAGTCTTGTGAAGGGGTTGGTGGTTTGGGTGGTTTATGCGCGGAGGGGGTGGGGTGGGGAGAGTAGGGCTGTGGTGGAGGCGGGGGTGCCCGGAGGAGTTGTGGGCATGCTGGTTGGGGCGGGGGTTGGGGGGGTGGTGACTTTGTGGGAGGGGGTGGGGCGGTGATGGAGTTGGGGAGCAGTGAGTAGAGGAGGCGCGGATGGCGTAATGAGGAGAATGGGCAAGATTTCTTCGTTGTCGCTTCCGGGCAGGGTACTGGGCCAGGTTCTTTTTTGTGGGTATTCTCTGAGGGTTCGTGGAGACGTTTTGGTGATGCCTTGACGCAGCATGTATTCTCATTCCGTCCTCTTGTGCGCATACATCGTTATCTGTACAACCACGACGTAGTGGACTGTCAATGAATAATCCTTTCAAATCAACTCCATGGATAGTGTACCGACTGTTGATTTTTCAAGATTTCTCTTGAACTGACAGTCAAGACTACCAACCAAACAACATGCAACCCTTTTCAGGTGAAGACAAGTACGCACACCATGCTGGATCCACCCCGAAATGTGCAAGGCTTTCTCCCGCACGACTTCCCCACGACCGATCGAAAGCCATAGCCCACATCTGAGCTGGAAGATATGCCTCGCCATCTCACTGAGATGGATCATTGATATGCCAACGCTCCGTTAAGAGCGGCCTTTGTAGAGGGCAAAGGCACTCCTGCAGTGTCCCCGAAGGTTTCTGCATCGCTGGGTTGAAGAAAAGGGAGAGTGAAGGATGGAAGTTCGGGGAAGTGTATTTTGGTAAGGGGATAACATGGTTCGTAGGCATATGAAATGATAGACGAGGGTCTCGAATGACGTTTTACTTTTCCTCGAATATGAACCAAATGGGGTCTACTCGACCATTTGTCAGTCCATATTCCAGAAGATCGAACGAATGGCTAGATTGCTTTTCGGAGCAGTCAGTCATAGGCCGACCTATCTGTAGCAGATAAGCCTTCCACTATCTCTCATAGAGCTACGGGCCCACTTTGTTGGAAGCACGGCCACCCCGTTGATCTGCTCCTTGGCGTTGATTAATCGAATATCATTGGGGGTATCGTTGAACGGTCGTAGTGATTGTTCATTTCAAATGTGTGTAGCACGCCAATAACGCCTCGCTAAATGAGAAATCAAATCTTTATTACACTTCAATCCTGATAATGCTGGAAAAGCGCAGAAATGCTCTCGCCGTAATGGTTCCGCCGTATGGCCTCAGCGAGCAGGTTCGAGATATCCAGTATCACCAATTTCTTGCAATCTCTTGCTCTTTCGGGAGCTATAGGGTAGGAATTCGTGACCACAATATAATCAATGCACTCACACTGCTCCATTTGCTCCAAAGAGTCGCCTCCGAAAAGACCATGAGTGGCAATGCAGTACACCTTCTTTGCCGAACCACGCTTGACGACCGTTTCTGCAGCTGCTATCCATGAGCCGCACTGATCGATCAAGTCGTCTATTATGAGTACCACGCGGTCTTTGACATTGCCGACTAGGGTGACGGTATGTTCGAGCTCGGGATTTCGAAGTCCTTCTTCATCGTCTTCTGATTCTGCTTTGGCGTCAAATGTTCCACCCAGGGCATGATCTGATGGGAAGGCAGAGAAATTTGAAATGATTGACGAGCCCATAGGATCTTGTCCTTGACTATCGAGATTCGATGACCCTATGTTGTTGTCCGGGAGTGTTGCTATTGAGCCTGACATTGTCGATAGAAGTGGCGACGGGAAGTCGTCGTCGACGATATGTCCTTGTACTAGGCGACCCGTGATGACCTCTCTAGCACGCTCGTCGGTGTATTCTTCACTAACGTTGTTGGAGAGACCCAAACCACTTGGGGGGCCTATACCTGCTGTGTCCTGGGGGCCTGAGCTCCTAGGCACAGATCTGGGCGGCGAGCTTGGGTCAAATCGTGTAGACTGCGCCCGTGGACTAGGCCCGGTGATATAGTTCGACAGCCTTAAAGGTGGTAAATTGCTGGGCGCGGCTGTGCCATTGATATGAGGTCTTGAGGGTTGGGTGTGGCGATAGGGTTCCATAACATCCGGGCCGTCGACAGGGTCAATCTGCGACTCTGCCTCACTTTCTGCTGGGTTGTTGTGAGCAATGTCGAAGGCGCTGTCCGATATGCCCCCAAGAAATCCACTGCCCTCGAGTGTTGAGCTCCCATTCATATATGCCCTGCGCCGGTCTGTCGTGACCATGCCAAAATTGAGCTTCAACGCATCCGCGAGCGACGTGACGCGTTTGGTGCCTCCCGGATTCTTGCTTACTACTACAGCTTCCTTCCAGCCTGGGACATGTGATCGAATCCATCGTGCAATGAGTGGCTCGGCGTGGAGATTGTCGACTGGCTGACCGAAAAAGCCTTGGGTCGGTGGCGCCTTTACTCATAAGCGTTATCAGCGGCACCGCCTGGTCGAACGTACATGTAGATCCACTGTTATGACATGGTGTACCCCGGCTACAGAAAGTAGATTCGCAACAATCCGTGCCGTGATAGACCCTCTATGTGACTTTTTCTTCGACTGTCTCGAGTACGGAAAGTATCTTGACGTCCTTAGCTCTCAACCATGGTAAGAACGGATAAGACCCACGGCATCACAGCTGTTCCCGTCAGCCAAAGCCATCATCAAGCCCCGCCAAGGACTGACCGGTGATTGACTTTGCGGAACTACCCTTGCAGGCAGATATCATAATCAACAGCTCTATAACGCTATCGTTGATCTTGCTACTACCGCTCTGCACAATGCAGATGTCCTGATCTCGAATCGAGGTATCGATACTGACAGATGTCTCGCCATTGCTGAATTTCTTGAGCTCGCACTTGGCTGGGCTCAATCCCAATCGCTCGCAGATCGCTTCGGCAAGGACTGGATGAGAAGATCCTGAGAAGATTTTTACGCGCCGCATCATCGAGGTCAAATAGTAGAAACATGACGGTGATTAACGGTTACAACAGAGTAAAGTCGTGAATCAACCCTAAGGCAGCCCTGGATAATTTTGGAAGCATAAGGTAAAGATTTCCATCCGCAGGTTGATGCTACAAGTTTTCCAAGGCGCGAGAAGATCTTGTGCAGTTTCACGACACAAGAATTTGCTCTGTAGTCTCCATTTGGCATGAAGTTGTATAGATTCAATATGGGTTTGCTGTAGCAAGAGGTTTTTGTAACCCAATTGACGTTTAACTTACAATCTTTGGAATGCCAACAGATATATGTTGAAGTCAATATCATGGTTCATGGGTTGAGAGAAGTACTGGTAAGGTGAATTACATACATCAGGCGACCGAGATCTAGGTCGTCAGGGTCTATTGAACGCCGGAAAATGCAACTCGCTCCCGGACGCCCTTCATATGCCACGTACAAATGACGCATAATACAATGACTACCACAAGCGCTCGTGTGCCCTTTGACAAAACTCATGATTGGGGCTTGGGCTAGACGGCGGCATCTCCCTCGCCGCCAAAAATCGGCCAAGCCTCCATCTGTCTTAGGAGTGTCTGATACAGCACCAGCATTGTCCCGCTCTGCACGCTCGTCCAGACGAACCTCGGACCGACGCCGCGGAAGCAGCCAGCAATGCCTTCGGTTTTGTAGATGAGTCGTAGTCCTGTGACGACGGATGAGGTATCCAGTTGCACAGAGCCGGATTTGGGTACCGTAGTGCTTGGCGACGATGTCGAGATGAACCGCTTCTGCTGTGGAGGTGTCACAGTACCTCCAGGAACAGAGAGATGTGCAGACTGCTTTTGCGGATTCGACGGGCGTGCCGAGACCACAAGTGGCGTTCCCTGGTGCGGGTTGATTTGAGTCTGAATCCTCGTCTTGACGACGTCCAATGGACAGGTGATGACTCCTGCCATTCCTCCCGCAGTACTGGCCGTAAGCACCTCCAAGCCTAGTCCGATGTCGCGGCCTCCGACCCACTGCTTTGCCCACTTTTGCTCTTGCTCGTAGCAGGCGAATTGAATAGCCGAGAAAGGTAGGTCGCGCCATATAGTGGCCTTGTATCCATGGAACAGGGCGGAAAACCCTTCCTGCCGGATGATCGTCTGCGAGGCATCCACGGTGGAGCGATAATTGTAGCCTGATTTGAAGAAAGGGTTATTGTGACGACCCTGTAGCTGTAGCCGTGTCTTGAGGACTTCGGACGGTACGTAGATAACGGAAGCAGCCAGGTCGGCAATGAATCCTGCCATAGGTCAGGATGATTATAATGTTCGGGTCTAGACGGGGATCATACCACCAGCAAGATATGCCAGAGGTTGATGTACTCCGGCGTCTATCAAGTGTCGCTTGCTATACTCGTAAACTCCGAAGAATATAACAGTCCCAGGGAAGGACCCTAGGAAAGCTGGAGTGACGCCACTGTACAACCCTCTGCGAATACCCTCCTGACGGAAGATCTTGGAATAGGTGGAAGAGAGTGATGTGTATTTAGGCGGGATGTGAGGATCGCCCTGCTGGCGTGTTTTGACGGTGTCGATTGAGTGCATCAGAAGGTCTCCGGTGGTCCCACCTATTCCACCAGCCAGCATGGCCTGTTTCAACATGTCAGATGATACTCGAGGTATGGCAGTGAGCCTCTCGGATGGGAAGAGCCAACATACGTGCAGATAGGGCGGCCGGGCCTCCTCTTCCTCCTCCATAATCTGAACCTGCTCTTGCCTCCTTCCGTCCTGCTTATCTGTATCTTGCCCTTGTCCATGCTCTTTGAATTTCAAGACGCTCGCTGGCCAACCTTCGTTCGACGGCGCAAAGCTTTGTTGCTGAGTTGAACCTGAGGTGAAAAGAATGCTAACGAGTGAGGCCAGGGACATTGCCCGTCTCTGACATACGGAAACTGGCAGCGCAAACGAAGCGCAAATATGCGGAAGTTCTAGGCACTCATGACGGAATTACAATACTGTCGGCGTGGTTCACAGTAGGTGTGGGCATTATGAAAACTCCAATATTGATCTAGGAATGACGTTGGTGATAGGCTGCAAATGTCCGAACAAGCAACACGCTAGCGGCTGCATTCGCCATGGCCAACGGCTCCTGCTTGGCGACAAGGGTTGTCACTTTATAGAGTCCCACGGTCTCGAATTTCATCATTTAGGCAAATATGATTCTCCACTGCAGCTAAAGTACTCGAACACGCACTTATCCAATTAATGCCCTGAACCAGATAAGTCAGAATATCAGGCTGGTTAACATTAGAGCAACTCATACCCTGCCTGCAAATATATAATCTTCTTCATCTCAAGATATTTACTCCATTGCCACCCGTCCACACATCGCTGTTCTTAGTACCTTCTTACACCCTAGAAGACTATCCTCAGAAGTCGCTTGCCCAAGCTCTGCTGTTGCAGGATCACTTCCGGATCATTAGGATCGAGATCCAATTCGCGCATGCCACTTTTAAGATCCATGTCAACCGCCCTGCGATACAATCCACCCTCACCTTTTGAATAGGCCTTCCAGAAGAGGTACATCGCTATGATAATGGGCGCGGCCATGAAATTCTGGAAGAAGACCTGAACGTCCGGGGAGGCGCCTGGGGGCTGAGGAGTAGAAGTTCATTAGCCTCAGTGAATGATTTGAACGTGGAGAACAAGAAAGGTGAAGTGGCACGGAAAGGGGAATCTAGCCAGCAGCCTACGTACCCATATCGATGTGTAGAATGTAGCGCAAATAGCAAGACAACACAGGATAAACCCGATCCAGCTTCCAATGACGCCAAACCCAGCCCTGAAAGGAAGTTCATCTAGAGTGTGGCCTTGAGCTTTCCAGCCTGCGCGGAAACGGATATGGCAGAGGCAGATGCTTCCCCAAACGAAGAAATAGGATAATCCGGACAAGGCGAGCAACCAGGTGAAAACGGTTGAACCCACGTTAGCTTCCTGAATGAAAGCAAGGAGACCGAACGCTAGCTGAACGACAACACACCATACCGGGCGGCCCTTGTGATCGACGTACGCGAGGAATTTGGGGCCCATGCCATCCGCGGCCATGGCTTGCATGGTGCGTGTAGAGCCGAAGGTGCACGAGTTCGCAACGCTGATTACGGAAATGGTGATCACTGCGTTCATGACTGATGGCAGGCCTTTGATACCCGCAAGCGTGATCGCCAGGACGAACGGAGAGGCTTTTGTGTTGCTGTTCGACGCGCCGAGGAGTTTTTCTGAATCGGATGGAACAACCAAACCAACCAGGAAGAGACTGAGAATGTAGAAACCGGCGATGCGCCAGAAGACTTGTCTGCTGGCCTTGGGCAGAGATTTCCGGGGATCGGCTGCTTCGGCTGCTGCGAGCCCAACAAGCTCGGTTCCTGCGAAAGCAAAAGCGGCATTCACAAAGACGGAGCAAAAGCCCTTGAAGCCATTGCGGAAAGCGCCTGGCTGGTGCCAATAATGCGCGCCGATGTAGCCACGGTTATCGCTCGGGACGCCACCACAGTCGATGACAATGGCGAGGATGATGAAGCCAAGAATAGCGGTTACCTTGACCAGGCCGAGAACAAATTCGACTTTAGTTCGTGATCAGTAACGTGTTCAACAAGGGGCTTCTAAGTGAAGGTGTAATCAAGTATATATAGTATACCTTCTCCGTAACCTCTCACGCCAAAGAACTGGATGGTGATGAGAACAACGAGGAAGATTGTAATCCAAATGGCGACGTTGAGGTCGGATCGCCAAAAGTCGATGGTCAGGCCTGCTGCGATAAGCTCAAAGGGAAGGATCGTGAGCCAGGAAACGGCATAATCCCACCCAATAGCGAAGCCCCTGCCCATGTTAACGAGGTTTTCCCTTTCCACGGATCGATTTGTCAAACGTCCACATACCATGCAGGATCCAAGAAGCGACACATGTATTGATAAAAGGCGCCATTCACGGGATACAGAACCGCGAGCTCTCCCAGTGCTTGGATAGTGAAAAGCATCATGGAGCCTGTGATCAGGAAGCCGAGCAGCTATGTAGATGTACTCAGCACTTTGCGCAGCCAAATAGTATACTTTTGCTACTTACAACGCTTCCTGGACCACCGTTGTGAAAAGAGGGCCCCGTGCCGACGAAAAGACCGGCGCCGATCGATCCACCTGTTTGACAGCGCCGGATCAGCATTCGTCAATCAGACATAGAATGTATGGCGACCGCGTACCGATGGCAATCATCTGCATGTGACGACCCTGAAGATTGCGCGACAGGACGCCCGTGGCCGCTGGCTCGGCCTCGATGTCGTGGGCATCATAGATATCCTGGCTCTTGCCCTCCAGGGTCGCCGCCTCTTTCTTTTCGTCCATGGTAAAGAGGCGTGGATTGTTCTTGTCTCTGGCAGGGCAAAGAATGGGCGCTTTGGGGGCTGGAACTGTAGTTCAAAAGGAAAAAGAGAACGAGACACACGACCGAGGGGGCCAATTGTTTAAACCCGCACGAAGGGGGCGGGCGCGGCGGGATGGGCGGGCAGAGATAGCCATTTGCACAATGAGGTTTGATTGGAGCGTGCACCATGAGACCCCGTACAGTCAAGTACTCTTCGATGGTAGGCTGACTGTCGAGCTCCGAAGCTACTACGTACCGAGGCATGTAGGGAGAAGTGCGCTACATTTCATGCCGTCTTTCGCTAAGATAACGAGAGGTCAGACGACAGCAAGCTGCAACGCACCGCAACGGTAATATAGCTCCCCTGCTAAAAGGAAAAGAGTCTTCTCCTCCAAGAGCGTTATGCTCCGTTCTTTGCGGACAATATCGTTCGCCATAGCTTGTCGTTGAGAGTGGAATCTTCCTTCAATTTGATAAGAGTTTTCTTGTTATCCGGTACTCCACGAGTGGAGATGCCGAACCTGCGACTGGGGAGTGTGGAGGTAGGCGATCACCGGCGCTAGTCGACGCCTGCAGATTGATCCTTGGCGCACGAGGGGAGATAGGATCATAGGAATAGCCGCACCTGATGGAGAAGGTGAAACGGGAATCGCATCCGCCATCTAATCAGTATTACGTTCTCCGCACGTAAGGTAACGACACTCGCAAGCGGATGCGACATTGAGTAATGAAGCAAGTGAGAAGACCCGTATCGAGGCTTACGTGTGATATCCCGGTTGGGCGATGGAGTTCATATCACGAACCTGCTATGGCTTAGAGAAGAGTGCAACATGCTCCTGTCGCGCCTTAAAATTGGCGAATATGGCAACCTTTGATGGTCCTGGAGACAGTCGACGCAACGAACGGCAGTATAACAATGCTCAAGCTGAGCTCAAGGACTTGGTGCTCAATGCATGTGAAGCAAACCATCATGGTCACCATGCCAAAAGCACATCGTGTTGTTAGTGGAATGTGGAGGACTTCGTATCCACCTGATGGACAATTCTTCCTGTAAACCCAATCGAAGACTGGGTCGCCCACTGAGGTTAACTCGTATCTGCATTTTTTTCAAATTCACCTCGATAGTTGTAGGTCTGATGATTCGCGGGTCAGAGCGTTACTCGGTAGAAACTTATTCGCATGTGACTATCGAAGACAGAAGTACAGTCATTATCAAATTATCGATTGACGTTCAAAAGGCAGACTGGAGAGCACAAGTGTTGGGTTTCGCTCTAGTTTTTAGCACGATGCCAGAGCCTATCATTCTATCCTGGCCCTGTCTCATCTATGCCTTGACCTTCACGCAGCTATACGTGGCGAGCCTACTTAGTGTACTCCCTCGCATGCTTGAGATCCTCCTCTGTCAATTGTCTCTGCACCCCGGTGGTGGCGACCTTGCCCGACATGCTTGCCATTGCTACCTCCGTCAAAAAACCCACGCTGGTGACCGTGCTCTTCCAGTACGCAACATAATTGGCCTTGAACTCGATCAACGCCATTCTGGGGTCGCTCGCCGTCCCATTGTGCACCCCATCTCCCAAGTCCCCGAACCATGCACTCGTGCCTTTGCTGTAGATTTCTTTGATTCTCGGGTCTTCGTTGTTGGTCACGGTAACCTTGCCACTCACGCTGACCCAGTCCTGGCTGGAGGAGTTCTGGAAGGTCACCTGGGCCGTCTTGTCGTTTTCAAGATCGGTGAACTTTTTGGAATGGGTGTTGGCAAGGAAGAGGAAGTCGGGGCCGTCGCGCTTAGCAATAGCCATGGACCGAGAGACGGGCCCAATGCCTGGGCGGATGGTGGTGAGGAGGCAGACTTTGAGGGAGTCGGCGATCTTGTAGAAGTCTTGGATCTGATCTTTCTTGGGAGTCTCGTCATCCCATTGCTTGGAGACGGAAGGGTCGGTCTTGGAGTTGACATCGGCTTCTGTAAGTGGTTTAGGCATGGCTGTGGAGGTTTGGTAGGTCTGAGTGGTTGGCTGTGATTTGTGAGAGGTCTAGACGATTATGTGTAGCGGTGAATAGATTGTCGGGATAATGTGTGCAAGTAAAGTGGTGGGGGTGACTCCGAGGACTGAAATCATCGAATTGAGCAAACAGTGAATGATTATAGAGGCATGAGTGACGCAGTACGTCACACAAGCGGGGTTACATCATGACAGCTCTAGCTCTCTCGGACCTCTGCTTGGCCGTCACTGTTGCGGCTCGGCCTTTGCTGGTGCTTTCAAAATCCGAAGAAAGTTCGTGAGATGGGGAGGGTAAGAAGAAGTCGAAACATGTGGGAGGGACACTCCCTTGGGCGGTCCCTACGAGTCCCGTGACTAGCTTCCCAGCCCTAATCCCGTTTCATCTACTTTGAACTTTGTGCTCGGGCTTACTTTACTTGCCCATCCGACGTTCGTTCACGACTTCCGCTCGTATAGATGATGTCTCTTGAATTGAACAACCCTGTGCCCTACAAGCTGTCTGTTGACGATGAGCTACTCGACATTACGAAGAAGAAGTTGCAATTCGCCTGCTACCCAGAAGAACAAGAAGACATCGCGGATGGTGACTGGAACCAGGGAGCCAAAGTAGAAGTCGTCCGGAGATTGGCAGATTACTGGAAGAATGGGTATGATTGGAGGGCCGAAGAGGTACTCTCCAAGGCATGCGGCTTGCCCGCACTCCATCGTTGATCGTGACCTCCGTGTCAGGCCACGATAAATAGCGAATTCAACAGCTTCAAAGTCAAGGTCGACGTCCTTGGCTACGGTCCCCAAGTCCTACATTACGCCCACCAGCGCTCATCGCGAGTTGATGCTCTGCCGCTGCTTATCGTGCACGGTTGGCCCGGGTCCTTCCTCGAGTCTCGAAAACTCATAAAGCCTCTTACCGAACCTTCCTCTCCTGCAACCCAAGCCTTTCATCTTATTATCCCAAGCCTACCCGGTTACGGACCTGGAGACGCTCCAGCTAAGTCGGGCTTCGGTCCCGTTCGAACGGCTCGCGCCTTCAAACAGCTCATGGTGGAAACACTAGGATATCAGCGCTTCGTCACTCAAGGTGGGGACTGGGGTGCCTGGGTAGTCCGCTCAATGGCGATGCAGTATCCCGAACATGTGCGCGCATGTCATCATAACTTCGTTCCTTGCGGGCCCCCACCATGGTACAAAGCTCCCTTAACTATGGGCCGTTTGATGTTATCACCATTTCTATATTCCAGGGCCGAAAAGAAAGGAATGGAGCGTCTAAAGTATTACATGAAAGAGCAGAATGGTTATCTCAAGCAGCAGTCGACACGACCCCAAAGCTGAGGCTTCGGGCTGGGCGACTCGCCGCTTGGACTCCTCGCTTGGTTGGTAGAGAAATACCATGAATGGATGGACCTGGACCATTATGAGATGCCAGATGATGAGATCTTGGCTTTCGTCATGATGCATTGGGTGCAGGGAGCGACACCCGGTCTTCGCTACTATAAAGCTGCGTTCTCCGAGACAGAGGATACGGGCATGCAAAAGGCTTTCACCGTATACCACAGCACACCCATTGGTGTCAGCTACTTCCCGATGGAGATAATGGCGCCTCCACGGGATTGGGTCTCACACATCGCCAACGTTCAGTTCTGGAGAGAACATACAGCTGGTGGGCATTTCCCACACGTCGAATGCCCTGACAAGCTTGTGAGTGACATTAGAGACTTCTTTTCGATGGAAGTTATCAAGAGTGCGATGAAAGGCTAGGTATTACGTCTTTGTAAAGGTTGCTTATCGAACGGTCTCAACGGTACCCTTACAAGTGGATCGCAATGGTCATTCAACACAGATAAGGCTTCCCGTGACCTCCTATGATAGACTCCTTGCCATCTCTTCATTCCTGGCGTTTCGATCCCTGGCTTCATGTGTACAGCGCTGAATTCATCTCTACTATATTCCTTAGTCAGTCTGTCCTGGAGAAGTAAGTGGCTGTCCGCTGGGGCTTTTCACCTCCAAGGGGATGCGAATTGCCTCGTCATGCAGTGACTACAGCGGATGTGCGAGCTCGGTCTGCGCCTGTACGTTCCGTTGCCCAGAAACGTGGGTGTCGGGCTATTTCTGTGGGTGAAACGTGTCACGTGCGCCATGCTGCTGTTTCCCAGATTACGCCTGAATTGTGAGGTTGTATAAGAACACCCGCCGCCAGACTCGATGATATGGCTGCGAGAAAATCGAGGGGGTTCGTCTTGTCAAAGCTTTGTATCCACTATCTTCTGTGATGCGTTTCTTGGAATTCCTTCGTTTGTCCGCGCTCTCGTTCTCATTATCAGCTCTTGTTAACACTATCTTATTCGAGCCCGTTCAAGATGTCTTCATGACCGATCGGAGCTTCCTTTAAAAGAGACAAAATTCGCGTTCAGTGACGAAGAGCCATACTTTCTTATCCTATACATCGCTAGGTCACATTACGATTGCTTGTGGCCACCGTCGAGTCAACATCATCTAGATCCATTTATGACAAATCTGAAAACGTCACGCTCTCGACACGTGGATCGACGTCTCTTCCCCTCTCAACAAGCGATTCTCCATCCGGCAAGATAGCCGGCTTTGCCATCGAGGTGCTCGCCTTTACCCCATCTAAGACACCGCAGCCGCAATCTCGAGTGTGTGCGCCGCATACATCTCCAAGACCAATGAAATTGAGGTCAAGTATTCGCCACTAAGAAGATTCAGTATGGCAATTGTGTCAGGTTCTCTTACCATGACTTGCCCTGATCCTATGTCCTGGAGCACCGGCTTAGAGATATTGGTCATAATGAAACTTGGCGAGGCTCGGGTGGACGGTGGTGTATTGAGTCTTCTTTCCGACCTTCGCAGTTTGGGTTGATTTTACGATGATGCAACAGCCGCGGCATGGAGATCTGGTGGATCGATGACCCTTGGTTCAGATTGGGGTCTTTTGTGCTTTGTTATGGCGATGGCCGCCGGTAAAAGGGGCAAGGGACGCGTTCCGGTTGAAATGGAGAACGGCAGATACCATTGAAAGTCCACCGCCGCGAAGCTGAATTGCAAAGACAAAGCATTATCTGGAGACGGCCGGACACGACCGCGAAGAGGTCTAGGCTGCCTCTCCGCTGCTGTGCAGCTGCAAGGATGGAAGTCGAGGAGACTAGCGACATCGAAGAAGGAGGACCAGGAAAACCATCACTCTAGAAGCTCTATTCGCCTGTAGGTCTTGCAATCGCGAAGTGCAGGGACTTCATTCCGAATTCACCCCCGTAAGAGTCATCTGGAAGAGACATGGTAATCGCTGCGAGACAGAGGCATGCAGAATCAAAGCAGGATCAGCACAAGTACGACGTAGGAATTCTTGGGAGACTTGAGTGGGCGGAGTATAAGGGATCCTTTGCCTCAGTTCTCAAATTCCAATTGTTTAGTGGATCTACGCCAAGCCACCACGCGCTGACAGGGGTGTGAGCACTGCCTACGTTAGTCAGCAAGGGGCTTGGTATCGGTTTCAGATAAGAGTTTCAGGAGCTTTGGGTGAGCCTATCAGACTGATCTCGATTTTTCCCAATTACCACATCTGCAGTCAATCCTTCCAGCACAGCCGACTTTTCTCACTGAAGCCTTGCACTCCGTACAATCATACTGTTGGCATCTGAGGGCGTCGCCGCCGCCGCCGCCTAAACCCCTGCATGTGTGTCTGCTGTGCTCATCCTTCCCGACGAGACACAGCCTCACCCAAGCAGATCAGTCAAATCACAATGCCCAATAGCCCCTGCTCTCGACAGTGGGGCAATGCGGCTGAAGACCGTTGTATAATGCCTAGAATCTTAGAGCGTCATCGTAGATGACTTGTCCTGGAGAAACATTGCTCTTCCTACTTTTCGCGAAAGTGTCATCATCGCAGTCATGTTGATCTAGAAAGCCTATTATCCTTTCACTTTGTGCTTTTGTCTTTTTCTTAGGTCTCGGTGCATGAAGATCGAGAACGGATAGAAAAATCAACGCAACACTTCACTGCCACAGTTCGACCTTTCCGGGCAGGAGATTTCCCAGACATCAAAGCGTAATGAACCAGACACTCGCGGTACAGATAGGCAGCCTCGTGACACACGATTCCAACTGGCAACCATTCAATGTTCTGACCGGCCTGACCTCAGGAATATCTCCTTCTGGAAACCTACAGTATTCCACCTGGAACAGCACACCTGCCAGCTCAAATTACACATATTTAAGATATAATGGCGAAAAAAGCCAACTCTTCAGTAGCGAAGCAAAGGCTTCCCTGGATTCGAATTTTCGACCCGATATCTTTTCCTATGCTGGATCTTGCACTTATCCCATTAGCGGTCAATATGGCTTCCTCAATCGGCTTCTCTTCTATCTCCTGATGATATTTGCGCTTGTTGCACGGCGGAGAACATGGCTTGCTGCTGCCGCGCTGGGAACGGCCATGACATACGCAGCCTCTGCTGCGGTGCATGCGTTCGCACTACTTGCGTGAGCTCATACATGTGACTGCGTTTGGCTGGTACTGATGATGGTTTCCAGGCGATACAGCTACAATTCAATCTCGATCGATGATTACCTGACCAATCCTCAAAAATACAAAGCTAAAGATTTTGGAGATTTGGATCTGCAAGGCATCTACCCCATTCTTGTAGCAAGCTGCATCATGTTGACTCCTATTCTTAATTGGTCTGTGGAAATTCGGGAACATGCTCGCGCTATTGCTGTTTACTGGGGCCTGCTCATGTTCACAGCACTAGTTCCGACTTTGGTCAAGTTCTTGAAGGAAATAATACCCATTCACTGATTCTGACCAACTGTTTACCTGCGACGTTGACGTTACGAAGAACTGTACACTTGATTTTCTGGATTCAATCTACTCATCCAATTTCTACAACAAGTACGTCGTTCGTGACAAGCTTTCCATCCCGTTCGTTGCTAAGGTCATGTAGATGCAACTGCAACGATACTTGTGGTGCCGTCTCGCTCCCTGACGCGCCGTTCAGACATGGGCAAAATCTGCAAGCATACGTGCTATCCGATAGGACACAAGGCCTGCTAGATAAAAATGCAGTGTCCCGGCTTTTCGCCATCAACACCTGCTTCTTATGCTTCATTGTCGTGCATGGTATCCTTGGGTTGCTAGAGGTTAACTTTACCCAAGCCGAGTTGAGGAACAAGATGTTCCTCCTGTTGGCTGGTAACAAGCCCTACAGTGAACGTGCTAGCATAGGCTCCAAGACTGGCTATCATATCGCTAAATCTATATCGTTGAGCTTTTTCATTGGTGCTATTGTGGCAGCCATCATTTGCCCAGCCGTTTACGTCAGCTCCGTCATCATCAATGAAATCAACACGTGGGCCTTTCCGGTCGCTGAGAGGCCGGATGCAATCGGACAGGCAAGTAAAATTCCTGCTGGAGCTAGTAAGTCGGAGAACTGACTGGACCCAGTGGGGTACCTACGTTGGCGTCGCTTTCGTGCTCATTGCAGCTGTAATACAGCGATATCACCTAGCATGGCTTCGCTTGTTGGAACTCGTGTTCTCAGAAACTTGGCGTCTTATCAAGTGGGCCTTCAGCGGCTTCAACGGCGGGGAAACTAATTTCCGACGAGAGCCAGTCGAGAAGGCCAGAAACGACAACAACAGCGTTTTGGAGAACATTCGCGACTTCTTCATACAGTGTATGCGGCCTTTGACACACGCCAGCCGAAGTATACTGCATTCTTGGCGTCGAGTGTCCGATGAATGGGAAGACTGCAGATTGTGGTGGTGCGACCCCATCCACAGATCTCAGCAACCGCACTATCGTCGCCCACAGAAGCATGCGTATGATATGCCACCACTGCCAAACGTCTCGAAGTATATCAAACGAGCAGCAACGACACCGATGTTGCCGTCCAGCCTTTCACCGCAGATTCCAAAGGGGCCTACCGTGATGCTTTCTCCAACACTGGACACCAGCTTTTCGCCACGATTGCCGTCCAACAGTAGGATTGCTTCTCCACAGCCAGTTGCTGGTGTCCGTAATCCCTTGGATGAGCCTCCACTGGCACAAGATACAATTCAGAAGCACACCTTTCAGCGGAGAGCTACTGGAAAGTAATTGGCACGCTTACCTAGACTTTATTCTAGCTTTATACACAACGGCTGTAGTCATGGTCATGGCCCGGAATATCCACCGACTCGCAGATTAGGCTACTCCTCTTAGATCTCTGCGATATCTTCTCATAGAAAGACGAGGTTCTCGGGGCGGCTTCAGGATGAGGTTTTACACGCCGCAGCGCTGTCGGACAGTCTTGAAAAGTCTGAACATGAATCGAATTTGCTGTCGTATTACATCTACTGAGATCTATTGTATTTCCAAGATAGCTATCCCTCACCACGCGCACACTTCCCTAATCCTCGTTCTTTCGTTCCATAAGGTAATTCTTGCTACAAGAGAACAACCACCCCATTTCTCAAATCAGTTCTGCACCTTTCATACCTCGAGCGGCCCCAAGTATGCGCGAGAGCATAGAAGCGGTTGGTCTGTTAGAAACCTTAGCTCTCATAGCACATGACATCGCAATTCTCGAATGTGAAGGCTACTGGCTTGAAGCTGCATCGGACGCTCCGAACTCAGGATCGCGGAAAATTCTGTGAGCAAAGCATACTCTTAATATCACGCTTCGATATTTGTGCCATTGGCCTGAAGTACCGGTAGCGCCATACCGTACACCGATTACAGAAGTCTCCGTGCTACAGATCACGCTCTGTGTCCGGCTGGATTACCCTTGGCCCATAAGATTAAAACCAAAGTCGCCGGTTACACCTTTGATGGGTGGACGAGGACACAAAAGTTGAGCGCTCTTAATGTCTACAGCTATATTATCGCGGTTTTGTACTTATCATATATCGGCCTCCTCGCTCTGCGCAGGAGTCATCCACAGCGATGATCGTACCAGGGTCATCCAGCACAGATAGAGCCTGAGGGAAGGAAGTAATCCTAGTCGAGTGACACAGGTAAGCATGTTGATTGCGGTAGTACGTTGCAATATATCTTCTTTCCGACAACAGGGTCTGAAAACAGGTAGCCAAGATCACGACGCACAACATATTCTGCATTCCGACCTCATCACAACCCTCAAACCCCCAACACCACTCCCATCCCCCCCCCCTCTCAACACCATTCCCATTTCCCAATCAGCCCAGCATACCTCCCTCCTCCCTTCCCCCATCTCCATTTCTCTAGCCCCCTCCCCTTTCCCCAAACCCCATATTAACCTAATTCATTAATTCGCATCGTCCACACCGCGAATGCCCACACAGACACACAACCGCATACCAGGCATTCACCTCATTCAAGCGTCTATGGCAGCGACAGCATTGGACATCAGGGTAGAGCCTCGGCGGGGGCTTTGGCTTTGGTTTTGGGGGTTTGTGGACGGGGGGGCGGTAGGTGGATGGCATTTTCTCTTGATGGAAGAGTTTGTGGGATGTGTGACAGGGGGACAGCGAGGTATGTACTCGATTTTCAGCCGTGGAAGCAGTACTGGGCGTGTCAGACGGGAGTGAAACCTCTGGTAAAAGCAAGAAGCAAGTAACTGCTGTAAGTTGCTTAACAGGCACTATCGATTTTATTCTTGTGTATGTCAGTGGTGGTCTAGGTCAGAAGAGAAAGGGCTTATATACAACCTGCCCGTGCAGGAGTGTTGTTGAGGTATGACAGACACTATTATCTTCATTGTGCAGGTGTTTGGAGACCTTTCGGATCATCGTCGGCAGGCCTCGATGCGCCGTAGATGATTCTATAGCCGTGTCCAAGAGGAAAGTGACTCGCGGGGAATGACTGAGGCTATCCTTAAATTTTTGTGTTTGGACTCATCGTCGGCAGGCCTCATCAATCAAACTCGTGGCAGGTCAGGAGTGTTGCTTTTGGAGAGCTGTAGATGGGTGAAGTGAGTGGTATCTTTGTTTCTGTTATCGCTTGCAAGATCTACTCATCACTTTTCGCTGTATTGGAACGAATCGTCTATGGATGCATATCGGTACCGCGTTATCTGCAGCCATGCAGAGGAGGGGGTTCATTCAGTCGAGTGTCACATATCATGGTCCAGCAAGATGAACCGACATCCTCACTTAGACTTCACCCACATGATTAGTCCCATCACTCCTATCTCCGTATCACACTACCCGACCTCATGACGAAGCGGAGCGTACAAAAACAACAAAACCCTCGGTCCTCAGCGCGGCTCGAACAGAAAGCAAAAGATATCGATAAGCAGATATACTTCTTGACAGAACACAGGTATGGCGAGAACTATCTAACCGGCTTCGCACCGATCTGACCTATCGTATATCTGTTCACTCCTGGCTGGGTATATCTATATTTGTAGATATGCGGAGGTTTTGTCGGAGCTGCGAGGCAAGTTGTGCTTAGGAAGATATGAACAGGTTGGATTGGGATATGTGGTGTTTGTTGTGGGATGTTTGGCGTATTAGGATGGGGTGTTCGTTGGTTATGGTAACCGGGGATGTAGGGATAGGGATGTGGCTTGGTTGGATGTTTGATGCTACTGGAAGCAACTCACTTTTGCGAATTAAGTGAAGGGATAATTCGCACCTTTAACTCGTTGAGCACCTGTCGGATTTTCAACACTGAGGGAACAACACTCCGATCATACTATCTATATCCACCTGGAAGCCGTCACAGTAAGACGTTTTGCCGGCATTCCCCACGAAGACAATTCATCTGCTATGGCTATCCACTACACCGTATATTCGTTTTCTGAATCATGCAACGGTGGCACGATAAAGGTCTAAGTTAAGGTCTCCTTGCTTCCCCGAATCTCTGAATATGCCCGGGGTCTACCATCTACCATCTTGTCTTCAGCATAAGTCCCTACATTCCATTCCGCTCACTGAGTTTTTTTTGAAATACAGTTCTCAGAGTCCAAGACAAACAAAGGGAGCAAAGACTTGAGAACCGCTTCATCCATACCACCTCTGCTATCAAAGACGGAGAATTGCCATAGGGCCCAGCATAGCTCCAAAACAAGTTGTTCGCTAACGATAAACGTATATCATGATAGTCGCAACGGACTTAGATCTCGGAATGCAAGAACGGCGATCGGAGCCCCAAAACGCCAAATCACAAGCTTTCGAACTCCAGCGAGCAAGACTCTGAACGTCACTCCCAAACATCTCACAATGGCACATTATCATATCTACCCCATCACCCCCATCGAAGCCGAATCAATGCGCCATCTTCTCAGCCTCTGCTTTAGCACATCCGTGCGAGCTCTTCGGAGCATATTCTCCTTGAAGGGACTCACTATGTATGGAAGGATGGGTTTGCGGACAGAGGAGTTTGGGGCATGAAGAGAGGGGAGGGTGATGAGGGAGGTTAGGAGCTCGGATGTGCGGATTTTGAGAGCGGGTGGGTGGTGGAAGATTAGGAGAAAGGATGGTGAGGGATGGGTGATGGAGTCGATCAAGTTGTATTGCAGCTGCATGAATCTGTGTAAATCCTTCAGAATGATGGGTAGCTTACTTCTTCTCACCACCAGCTCGTGGGAGGGAGTCGACCTGTCGTACCACTCCTACAGGAAGGTGCAGAAGCCTTGGCAAGTGAAAGGGATTGCCGGCTGGAAAGGGTGAGCTGATTGCATTGTGCCAGCAAAATACGTAAATCCTCCGAATTGCCTAGAAGCAGTGAGCCGATATAGGAGACATTGACAGCCTTGTCAACCTCCCTTTCACCCCCCTTACCAACCCTCCAAGCACCCCTACAATCTTTGGATCCCCCCCCCATCTTCGCATCCAGCAGCCCTAACAACACCACCAGTATTCCCCACTTCAATCCTCTCCCTACCCACTTTCCAACCACCATTCTCCCAACCGTTTGATCCTCCATCCCCTCGCCCCTCTTGAACCCTGGTTCCTTCCGACTACTGATCTTGTTGATATGTTTCTTATCCCATTGTGGGTATCGGAAGCCGACAAGATATTCGAACCAGCTCGGGATGTTGACGACAGTACGGAGGTGCGTGAAAGTGTCGAAGCCGTAGCGACCGTGCTAGGAACCGTGGCCTGAGTTGCCGATACCGCCGAAAGGAGTGCTGGGAGTGCCGGCATGCACCATGATGTCGTTGATGGTGACGCCGCCGGAGGTAGTGTGGGCGAGGACTGAGAGAAGGCGATTAGTAGAGATATTATTGACAGACCAGGGAAGATTGATTTGCATCTGGGTATCACATCGAAGACCCTAGATCTAGACAAAGGGGTATGGAACACGGAAATCAAGGTAGATAGACTGCAAGGAGTATGAAGCAGGACTTACTTTCATCGATTTCTTTCTGGTCGCTACTGAAGATGTAAAGACCAAGCGGGTGGTCCATGCTGTTCGTGATCTCGCAGGCTTTGCGGTAATCTGCTTTCATGATGGGCAGTAGAGGTCCGAAGATCTCTTCGGACATCAAAGAATCTGAAAATATCAGGACCTTTTCATACCATGTCTCTATCAAGAATGGCATAGAGCTAGCAAGACCCACCTTGTAAAGTCACATCGGTGACAATAGCTGGTTGAATGAACTTCGTCTCACGGTCCAACTCTCCGCCATGTACGAGCTTCCCCTTAGTCGCTTTCAGAAGCCCGGAGACTCGGTCATAGTTCCGCTCATTGATGATGTGAGACATCTGGCCTTTGCCTTCGCCCTTCTGGAATTGATCAAGCCAATGACCCACTCTCTCCACAAATTGATCATGGACCTGCGGGTCGACAATCACATGATTGCAGGATAGACAGATCTGGCCACCATTCAAGATCTTTGATAACAGGATCCTCTTAGCAGCGATATCGATATCTGCCGTCGATGTCACAATCGCAGGGGCTTGGCCCCCAAGCTCGAGTACTATCAAGGTTAGCGATATGGCCCATCTTGGACAGTCCTCGCACCATGTCCTCATACCGGTAGGCGTCATATGTTTCGCCGCCGCGACCTGCACAATTCTTCCCACATTCGGCGATCCTGTGTAAAAGACATGGTCGAACTTCTTTTCCAAGATCAACATCGTCTCCTTCGGGCCCCCTGTCACAGCCCGTATAGCCCTCTGATCCAGATACTTCTCAATTAGCTTCTTTATCAGCTCCTGCGACGCCGCCGCCACCTCCGATGGCTTGACCAGCACGCAACATCCCGCCGACACCGCCGCAACCAATGGCATCAGCGCAAGAACGAAGGGAAAATTCCATGCCACATCACAAGCGCCACGCCACGCGGCTCTTTGCGAATCCGGGCCTTGCAAAGCGTTCCGAACAAGAAGCCGGCACTAGGGATGTCATCCGCAGCCCATTCTTCGACATGGGCGAGGTGCTCGAGGATGTCTGTTTTCAAGCTGCCGATATCAGCATAGTAGGACTCGAAGTCATGGCGATGGAGGTCCTCATGCAGTGCTGCAGCGATGGCGGGCTCGTTGCCGTATATCATCCAGAAGATTTGCTTGAGCTGCCATTTGCGCCAGGCGAGGGATTCAGTCAGGCTGGTTCTGAAGGTGAAGGTCAGGGTTGCGTAGGCGATTGAGAGCTCTTCGGGGGTGATAAAGGGAGCCATAGTGAGACGAACGCAACAGATGATCGATAAATTAAGGGAATGCGGATGCAGCCACAGACTGATCGAAGGAAATTCTAGTAGAAGTCACCTTGAGCGCTTGAAGATCACAGCTCAGATCGCAAGGGCAAATCCAGTCTATGTCAGATTGCAGACACAGATGCCTCGGCAATTCTGCTGGAGCATCCTGTGATAATGTGGTGGTTCCTAGAGGCGGATTATCGATCAAGGACACAGCACCTATCATTCAAAATCCTAAGGTAGGAGCGAGCTGTTGAGATTCGAGATACTCCGGGGACTTGAAAGGTAATCCCGTGACGCCAATAGCGAACCTCACGTATCTAGGCTGTGGGATATAGGAAATCAGACTGCCTCGAGTCAACCTGAACGCTGTCTTCTATTGACCGAGGGTATTACAGGGCCATCTCGCATCGTGGAAGCAATTCTGTGGTTGTGTCATTTCCTACATCGCGCTCCTATGTGTGATCTGGCCGCGTCGATTGCAGAGGCGTTTGGTTGGCCAACAGAGTACCTAACGACGGCACAACTTCGGCTCGGACTTTGCCGCAGTCCATCCGGCAAGCGGGCCCGCCAGCCCCTAGAGGCTGGGCTAACCTAAAGGATCAATCAAAGGTACCGAGTATTACCAATCCAAGAGCCCAGGTTGTATTCGACGGTCATGGCCAACAATCACATAAAGCAGGGCTCGTACGACTGTTCAAACAATGACCGCTCACCCACAAAGATTGACCTTCCGCGTCCACAATGGCGGCATCCGCGGCAGCCAAGATACTTGTCCTGATCACTGGTGCTAAGCTAGTCGATATATCCTGCTAGCACAGCTTGCTGATCATCGCTACCAGCCAACGGCGGGATTGGATTCGAGCTTGCAGCACAGTTGATGGCAAAAGGTTCATACCACGTCTTGATGGGATCGAGATCCCCTGAGAAGGGCAACGCAGCCCTCAAGGAGCTGCAGTCACGCAACCTGGCTGGCTTCGTGGAAATGATCCAATTAGATGTCACCGACGACGACACCATTGAGCGTGCAGCGGCGACTGTTCAGCGCAACCACGGCAAGCTAGACATGCTTGTCAACAATGCGGCCGTCGCAGCTATGACTCCTCCATTGCGCCAACAAATGCGAGTAGCCTTTGACACGAACGCGACTGGGCCAGCAGTCGTAACCAGTCTGTTCGCGCCTCTACTACAAAAGTCGACTGCTTCGCCGAGGATTGTGAACATTTCGAGCGGAGTTGGCTCCATCAATCGCCGTCTCAATCCCGACTCGCCTACCTACAAACTTCAGGGGGTACAGTATCGAGCGAGCAAAACTGCGCTCAGCATGGTCACTGCGTGCCAATGGGTTGAATACGAACCACTTGGTATCAAGGTCTTCGCATACGATCCTGGTTTCACGCAGTCAAATCTTGGTCCTCACAATAAAGCGGAAAGTGGTGCAAAACCGGCTTCGGAGGCTGTCATGCCTCTGATTGATGTGTTGGAGGGCAAACGAGACCACGAGGCTGGCAAGTTCTTGCATAATACAGGGGTTTACCCTTGGTAGAGAAACGGTGGAAGGCAACTTGACCATATATGTGTATGGATCCATTTCCAAATTTGCTTCCCCAAATGCAAGGAGCAAATGCGACGCTTGATAAGAAGATCTTTCTTCTGTTTCCCAATGTCAGTGGCTCATCCAACCCGTGATTCTCCGTGTATCAACGTTCCAAGGTTCATCTCCAAGAACAATGGCGGGCCGCCCCAGCAAGCGCGCATCCGTGGATTGCGCCAACGGTTCGTGGCGGCAGTCTAAATTAGATGGTGCTTAAAAGCGTCAGTCACTCCAAATAATTTAGAGCCCCCAACTCTGAAAATGTGGATATGCGTTGGAGCTTTCGTGGCTGTGTCGCAATGCAAGCTGCGATCGCATATGCACGATACGAGGTCTACTGATCTCAATGTCACCACCGAACATGACTCATTCCAAGAATCCGTGGAAGAGTCACATTGCAGGAGCTGTGCAGTAAGTTCGATACAGGCGAGCTGTGTGTGCTTACTTGTGTCGAGTAGGAGTGACCATCTCTCCCTTGCTAGTGCATGATGGACGTGGGAAGGATTCGACGGCCAGAAACCAAGGTCAAAGCATCGACGATCGGAGAGTGAAGGCGCGCAGATAAGAATCCCGAGTGAGCCTAGTGAGCAGTGAGCGGCGGTAAGCGAGGCGGAGAGGAAGAGAGGAGCTTCCTTCAGGAAGACAGGACCGACTGGAGACGCAATTGATACCCAATGAAGAAGATGATAGCACAGCATGCATATGACTCATAAGAGTGGACTTTTGAGCAGTTGTTTCAGGAACCAAAGACGTGAAGGATTGCATTTCGCCGCTTGGATACTTTATATTTCGGCCAAACGCTCTACAATATTGCCAACCGCAGCGTACCAAACCTCCTTCGACCTCCTCCTCGAAGACTTGACCAAGCGCAAAACATCCATTTGAGAACACACTAAGACATCACAGCCATCACCGAAACCAGAGGCCAGAAAAATGGCCGGCCCACCACCTCCGGCTCCTAAAAGCCTGCTTGCCCGTCACCGCTTGCTCGCGCCCGCGGCGTCTGTTCGCGTCAGCCCGTTGTCACTGGGCGGCATGAGTACGTCACCCCATTTTCAGACCGAATGTGTAGTGTATAGCTGACGGTGTGCAAGGTTTGGGCACCAAGTGGCAGAAGATGATGGGTGAATGTACCAAGGAGACGGCGTTCGAGCTCCTCGACACGTACTATGACCTAGGCGGTAACTTCATCGATTCGGCCAATGTTTACCAGTTCGGGCAGAGCGAGCAGTGGATCGGCGAGTGGATGGAAAAGAATGGCCGCCGCTCCGAGATGGTCATCTCCACCAAGTACACCTTGAACCCGATGATGGGCAAGCCAATACAGCAGAGCAACTTTGGCGGGACTGGTACCAAGAGCATGCACATGTCCATTGATATCAGCTTGAAGAATCTGCAGACCGACTATGTTGATCTGGTGCGAGCATAATCCCATCCCCTTTCACTGGGATGTAAGCTGAAGAAGCACAGTTCTATGTTCATGCATGGGACTTCGCTACCCAAATTCCCGAGTTGATGCAATCCCTCAACACCTTGGTCGGCCAAGGCAAGGTCTTGTATCTCGGCATCAGTGACACGCCTGCTTGGGTCGTCGCTAAGGCTAACGCCTACGCCCGCGAGCACGGGCTGCGTCCGTTCTCTGTCTACCAAGGTCGTTACTCGGCGTTGATGCGCGACTTGGAGCGCGATGTTATTCCCATGTGCCGTGATGAAGGCATGGCGATCCATGCCTGGGGAGTCCTGGGTAGTGGTATTTCTTTCTCTTCCTGATCATCTCGAACCCTCCATTGAAGACATGAAGGCAGTTTTCGGTCGCCCGACTCCGGACCAAAGCAAGGAGGCCGCCAAAATCCCCACGCCCCGACTGGACGAGAGGAGGGAGTATCTGCGGTCCTAGATAAGGTTGCGAAGCGTCACGACGTCCCAATCACTGCCGTTGCGCTTGCATACGCGATGCAGAAGGTAAGTCATTCAGTTCCTCAACCACATACATTAGCTATACTAATCTCTGCCCTAGACCCCATACATGTTCCCAACAATCGGCGGTAACAAAGTATCTTATCTCAAGGCCAATATCGACGCTCTCAGCCTTCAGCTCACTCCCCAGGACATGGCGGAGATCGACAAGGGATATGATTTCGATCTCGGTTTCCCGCACAACTTCATCAATATGGCTGGCGTTGTTCCGGAAGGACCGCAGGACGTTTCTTTCCTCCGTAGCATGGGCCATTTCGATTATGTTGCACCTCCGAGTGCCATCAAGGCACATCAGGGAGAGCTTACTGCGGCCTGGAAAGCTTAGGTTTGAGGGGATTCATAACTGTGGGCGGCAGAAGTGAAGTAGGGCGCGTAGAGCATCATCAAATGAAATACAACCGATTCCGTGTTGTCACCAGTACTTCGATCATGCAAGTTCGCAGGCAATAGCTTGATTACCAACGAGGATAGTACTGTTCCATAGCAGCCATCGCTCATCATCATTGATTACGGAAGACTGCGTTCGCTAGAACAAAGTGAAAGGCACCTTCAACCTCTGCCTAGAATAAGCCTCTTCCAATCACCGAGTCCAAACCAACCTCTTCCTCCCCCCTCCCAATCCACCCACCCCATAACACCTACAGATCCTATCCAAGCATCACCACTCTTCTTCTTCTAACAACAGCTTGCTCGATACACGAATCAACCCATCAAAGAAATCTACACAACAATCATGATAACATTTATATTCAATTATTTGCAATGATCGTATTATGGTCACCGCCATATCAGACGTCAATGTGGATGTGTGTGACTTCCTTAGAAACCGCGGTGGCCGCGGAGACCTCCGTAGCCTTACTCGCGGCCAATCGTGTAATGATGCCGCTGAGGGGGGAGTGTGATTACCGAAAATAAGATTGCTCTTTCGAGACAGGGTTTCTTCAATGATTGCCTATACCAAGTTTTAATTTAGAGCTTTGTCACGATCAATGGCAGGCCTCCCCACTCACGCCTTTCGAGTAGTCGTAGGAGTGCAGGCCATCCAATTTGTAGCAACCTCCATGATAGCCTCAATATAACGATTTGTTGCAGCTTGATCATCCTTAGTGGCATATACTGGAAGCTTGGTAGCTTCATCATAGAACTGCCGGGCAGTCGTATCGTCCTCGCTCGCGAAATCAACCGAGTACTCTTGCGCGAGGTATAGATGTGGAAAGATCGCCCACGGCTTGTTGAACAGCGGTTCCCTATGCAGGAGACCCGTGGACTTGGGTATGTCGACATCGCTCAATGCAGTGCTTGGACCAAGACTTCGCGCGTCAAGCCCGTGGGTGCTTCTGCGGCTTTGAAACGCACGACGAATGCATACCAACCGCTTTGGCTGGCTCGATGATGGGCATTTCCAGGAACGGGATACAAGCCAGCTTCGATGCCAATTGACGTGCATAAACTGATTTGCAAGCGTGGAAATCCCCGAGCTTGCGGAGCTGGTTGAGGGCAATAGCAATCGCCAACGGATGCGCGCGGTTTTTTGAGGCCAGCGCCAGTCAAGCTGAATTTGACGGAGATGATGATCCGCGGGGATCTCGACTTTGCAGCGCTTGTTGTAATGGCCGAAGATTAGCATTCGGTAGTGGAAATCCGCATGCTTTGTGACGGTGATACCGCCTTCACCACCAGTCACGATCTTCTGGCCCTGCAGAGACCATGCTGCTCCATCGCCAAAGGTTCCCACAGCCTTACCGTTGTTCTTGGCTCCGTGTGCGTGAGAACAGTCTTCGATTAGCAGCACGCCTGGCCACTGCTCTAGAGAGGAACAAATGGCTTCCATATCGCAGGGGATGCCCCACACGTGGCACACGACCACGGCCTTGGTCTTGGGGGTCAGGGCATCTGCAATGGCAGCACCAGGTGGGAGCGTATTTCGCTGCCGCTTCCTGTTCGTTAAAATGGGTGACTAAGCGAGCAGGAAGCGGCAATGAAATACGCTCCCACCTGGTGGCAGTGGGTGAGATCGTACCGTCTCGCAGGGACTCGCAGAATACCGGTGTGATGCCAAAGTGCATGGCTGATGAGCAGGTCGCGTGGAATGTATATACGGGGATGATCACCTCATCTCCAGGCTTCAGGCCTGCGGCGAAGTACAGTGGCTTGGAGTCCGTTAGTTCCAGAGTTATGGGGTAGGGCGTAAGAAGAAGGGACACCGTGGAAGTCTTTAAACTCCTTCTGAAATGCTCGAAGATCACACGCTTGTCGTAGATTGAGATTTCCTTCTGGAGTTGCTCCGATACAGCTTCTTCGAGGTCTGAATCGGTAATCGGCCATTCCATTGTCAATCTTTTCGAGCTCTGCTGAACTTGGGGGCAGATAGCGTGGCAGTCCAAAAGCGGCGCACAGCGTTTCTGGCTGGAGGTTTGGCCATTTCTATATTGATAGATGTCGCTCAGCTTAGAAGTTACGACTAAGTCCTGGGCGCAATGTTTGCTATAATGAGCGCTCGGAGATCTCATCCCTGGTGACGATGCATGTCTACCGATTTCTTGGTGGAAGTCGGCAAACATGAGGCTGACATCAGATTGGTAACCAGGTTCCTGAGATGAGTTGGGCACAAGGTGCTGCTTTCCGGAAGCAGGGTCGAAATGAATAGCGACTTCATGGCCGTCGAAAGTAAGGGCCCCTTGGTCCCCTGTAATGATGACACTCTCGATCTGCTTGTGGCCGATCGTAGAGACTATGAGATGAGCGGTCATATCTTTCGATAAGCTTGGGAAGCCTAATATGACCTCAGCGCTGTCTTCACAGTCGTATCCATGATGCGATCGAACATGGAAGACCTTAAAGTACAAAACACTAGATGGGCAGTTTGGAGTTGCGCCTACCAAGCCGACGACTATGTCAAGGAGATGCCATCCAATGTCTGCCATAGCGCCACCACCGGAGAGGGTGTTTTTCGCTCGCCAACCCTCTCCCAAGTTTGCGACACAGATCTTACGGGTTGCCTCAATATTGTGAATGGTCCTAACAAGTGGCAACCACTCGTTCAATTTGGCTAGATCATTTTCGTATCGTCGCTGGCTAGCAGTACTAAGTAAGGCCGAATTGGCCACAGCCGATTGCTGGAAAGACATCACTTCTTCGACGCTTGTAGCCGCTGGCTTCTCCTTCAGCACGTGGAGATGGGCTCGTAACAGAGGCGGGATGACCTGACCATAAATAGGATGGGGACCGCAACATATACTGCCCTAATAGCAGGCATGGACTGCTGAGCATTCCACTGGAGCATCACATCTGTGGTTTCGAAGACGGGCACATCTGGAAAGCGCGATTGGAAAGCAAATCGAGCTTTTTGAGTCCGGATCTGTTGCGGCGACCAGCGTCCAAATATCAGAAAACTCATTGATCGCGTCAATTGCCCTGCTGAAAGACCTCTGACCAAGACTGACGATGGCGATGCCGACAGGTGCCATTCCAGTTGAAGATGTTGTGATTTGAGATGTTCGAAGTTGGTGTGAGTGGATTGACTTCATGGTGGATCCTAGCGCCTATGAAGGCGGCAGTGAACAGCATTGTACCTCGCTACTGTCTTTGTGGCTCCAGTAGAGGGGTGTGAATTATGAAAGTTAGGTTGAATGTGGTTAAAATGAAGCTATACAGTATAAGGTGTCTGGAGCATTGAACATGTGCCCGACAGGCCAGACGAACGGCTTTAGCCGGGCGCTAAGCCCGTTGTTAAGTGTCACAAGCGAATGAACAGAGAACCTACTTCGCCTCTAGTTCACTCTTCCGACTATATCTGACGTTCATCGTCCCCGTATGGCTTTCTTTCACCCCTTCCCCCAACAAAATCCAAAGCAAAGATGAAGACCATGAACGCACTATCAATGAGCAAGTCGCAATGCCGTAAGATCTACCGTAACGAACACAACCAACCTTACGACAAGATCGTCATCTGTGCAATCATATTCGATAAGAGATCGTCGGAACCACACAAAATCCTACTACTCAAGCGCGCAGCCCACGAAAAATATTACCCCAACATCTTCGAGATCCCTGGTGGGAACGTGGAGGACACGGACTCCACTATTCGTGACGCCGTCATCCGCGAAGTCCTCGAAGAGACTGGATTGCAGGTCGAGGAGATCATTGCTGCAGTAAGGCCGTTCACTTGCAGCATGGAGAAGAAGGTCGTGGATGAGGAGACGGGAGAGGTATCGGGGGTTTCGAGGACATCGCTGCAGCTCAAATTCGTCTGCGAAGTGACGGGGTTTGACTTCAGGGTTGATGCTGACGAGCATTCGGAGGGGAGATTCTTGGCGAGGGGGGAAGTTGAAGAGCTCAACGTGACGGATCAGATGCGGGCTGTCTTGGAGGGGGCATTTGTGGGGATGGTAGCGAGGATTTCAAAGCCGTGATTGGTCTGGGTGTGCTCATAAAGCCCGCCAGCTGATTCTGTTGTCGAAGTGGAAAAGGATTTGCTTACAGGGTCATGTGGTGGTGGGGGATTGGTTGGTGGGTTGGTGGGTTGTGCTTCAAATGAATATTTGGCGAAATGGCAGCGGCGGCTTGGTTGGTAAAGAGGGTGTTGACCGTTGGTGCGAGGACGGAGATTTTGGGAAGCTGAAAATGATACTATGGCGTTTGACATAGCTCAAGATCTTGAGCTTACGAAATACTGTACTTTCAAGGAAGATCCATAGAAATCTTCTAGGTTGAATGCACAACATTGAATGATAGAGAACGGTAGAAAAGGCAGCAGGAAAAACAGATTCCCAAAATTAGTTGATTATAAATTATTTTGCCTGCCTACATACAAAATTCTCGCGTGACCTCGCATACCCAATTGCACGGATCATTTGTTCTGTGTAGAGATATGCTTGCGAGAAATGAGATGGCTAACCAGACAATTCTCCGCTATATGCTCCAACCTCATGCTCCATGTGACCATTGATCAGCACATTCAAACTCGATCCCATTCTTTCGAATTGCGACACTGCGAGTCCTTTTCACGAAGCAGGGGGTCCGGAGAGTCAAAACTTAGAACAAAGCATACGCGCCAACGGCGGCAACACCAGCGAGGAGCTGGCCACCCATGGCGAGAACATTGGCACCGCTCGATGGCTGGTAAACAGCTGGCGAGGTTTTCGAGGTGCCTGCAGTGGTGGCGGTCGAGGTCGAGCCTTTGGGAGCAGCAGATGCGGTGCCGGCGGCAGTGGTGCTGTTACCGACGGGATATGGCATCGAAGCCATCGAAGACATGATTGCGGAGGTCGCAGGTGTCGACACCGGGGTCGTCGCAGGCGTGGAGGCAGATGTGGTAGCTACAGAGGTAGATGACATGCTGCTAGCCGACTGGGTGGAAGTAGAGGCAGAGAGAGTTGCGCTGTTGGAGGAGACGCCACCAATGCACTCAACTGCGTCGAGGTAGACCTGCGAGCAGACAGAGCCAATATCGGCGTTGTAGAGATTCGAGAAAGTGCCGCTGATGCACGAATAGAAGATGGCGCTGCCGCCGATGGAGAGGGTGGTATTCTGGTTTATGCAGAAGCCGGTCTGGAAGAGAGCGGCCTGGAGAGGCTTGTCGAACTGGAACTGGTGGTTGACGACAACCTCGCCCTGGCGGTTGTCCTGATCGTGAAGGACGCCACCTTGGAGGGTAACAACGGGAGTCTGGGAGCACTGTGCTACACGCTTCCAGATCGTCAGTATGCAAGCGTGTAAAGATGGGGGAAAAAGGCTGACCTTGCCCAAATCACGCTTGCCTGAGTGAGTGGACTCAGACACGTTCACGGGGATGAGCTGGAAGGTGTAGGGAACCGTGTCCAGGCAACTCTGGGCAGAGACAGCGGCCAAAAGGGCGGCGGCGGCAACAGCGTACTTCATGGTGATTATTGGATAGGCGATTCGAGGGGATGTACAAATGCGTTCGACGATGGAGGAATGCTAGCTATGCAACAAGAAGCAGAAGCGAATAAAAATTGAGCTGATGAAGCGAATGTGATGTAGGCGGCGAAGAGGAAGAGATGTTTGGTGGATGAGAAGGAGTAATTATGAGAGTGGGATGAAAGGGGGGATGGAATACTTTTCAAGCTTTCTCACACTTGTACTCGTAATGCACCAGCCAGAACTAACACCGGGCGGGGGCATTCGGCGGTGGCGGGCTTCGACCGAAAGGGGGCTTGGCCCCAGCGGAGCGCCAGATCCACGAGCTAGCCTGCCATCTCTCGGGCCCAGTGCGCTATTGTGAGACCAGATACGAGATGACAGCCAATGAGAAGAAAGTGACCAGGCTGCCTGCCTCAAAGAGGAATGGCTTGCTGCAGCTGCTGCATTAGCCTGTCAGCGAGGCCAAGAAACCTCTGCAGCCTCTCATCCCCCAACCACCGAAGCTCCCCTCACCAGCCGATGGAAAACCCAGCCAGCCTGAGCCTCTCATGCATTTCGTGCCGGTTCACCGTGAAGCATCGTGACGTAGATTTGAAGATGCCATCCTGGTACTTCCATACTTTCGCGGCTCGTTGTTATCACATGCTTGTTGATGTTGACACTGATTGGGAATGCCAAGGTCTCAGCGTAATCTGGCACTGGCATTTGCCCGAAAATAGCCGGTGCTTTGTTGCAACGCGGCCCCTCTACTCTAAGCGCAATCATTTCGAAACGCAACAGACATCAAGCCGAGACCCCTTTTGTTGCACCGAAAACAGATAGGGAAAGGAGAGTGATAGCCATCAGAAAGAGATCACGACTGACGGTGGATATCCTATTATCGTTGGCCGATTGCACTAAAAGACAAATTTGGAAATCAAAATGAAATCCCGTCACAGATCTGGATTCTCGCTTAGAATGGCAGGGGCAGAAGACAAAGCCCCTGTTGCCAAGGCTGACTGCAACATCAGGTTGCAAAAGGAAGGTCCCATCCGACGACATTCACTCTCCATTCGAACGCTTGGGGAGAGTTCATCAGCGGCTTGGACAAACCATCGCTCGACGGCAACAAATGCCGTTTCAACGAGGGTTGATTCATGCCTTGAGCTTAATCGCGGGTTGCACCTAGATTCGTTCCTCAACGCCTCGTACGTGTCTGGTCCCAAAGGCTGCTGGAAACACTTCCCTTCATATCTATTTCACCTTCGCATCAGTCGCGAAAAGCCTACTTAAGCTCAGGCTGTGCTCAATAACGGTAGTGGTACGCGAAAAATTTACCTCGCAGTCTACTCCGCCTGGCTGGTCACCACTGGGCTTCATGTTGTAATGCAGTCATCTACGGTTTTTGGCGATATCTACGCAGTGAACCCTCGGCCGCGCCAAGGGTACGCCTACCCCAAGCCATGCCAAGCTAGTCTTGAACCTGAGGTCCGTGTTGTAATATACCTGTGACAGCGAGCAGTCGACGGACTCTGTTTCTTGCTTCCACGCTTCCATGTGATTTCTCGATTGATTATGGTTGAATTATCGTTCGGTTGTTTGGGAGCTCCATCTCTGGACATAGATCTCCTACCGAGTCCCAGGGATCTGCTTATTGTCAATTTCCTTTGTTCACATCACAATGTCATGTTTTTTGCGTTCGATCTGCTTTTAAATTAACGAAGAAAGGAAATAAACAATGATCAATGCGACAATGCCTTTTGTTCCTCTGCCAAACGTTGCTATATTCGCTGTCGGGATTTTCCCTTCACATCCTCGTTCATCCTGCAGGTCCAGGTTCAGCACCACTTCCCTTGTGTTTCAAGAAGTCCCGAGGAATCCAATCAGTTGCACCTGGCAAATTTTAATCCTTAGTCATTTTTTAGGTTCAGAGAATTAGCAGGACTAATTATCGAAATGGCGGACAGAGGTTGGCAAGGTAGGAGTAACCGTTCCTCTAGACGAGATGACTCATCCGAATGGCAGCAGTGGCCTGAGAAGACTGTACACGATTCTCATGTGAGAAACGCTACGGGAAACGAGTGGGAACAATGGCCCGAGATTACCAATGCAGACGCGCAACCGGGGGAGTACGATTCTCATGTGAGAAGCACCGCTGAAGACGAATGGGAACAATGGCCCGAAGAGACCATGCACGCACATCACAGTACTCCACAATCAAGAGAAGAGTTATGGGAGGAATTCCCTGAAGATGCTATGCGTCAACCGGGGAGGCCACCACCGGAAGAAGTGATGTATCAAAGCCTGGACGCGGCCTTACACCCCGCGTTGAGGTCCAACTTTAAGATACAGGAGCATTGGGACCGTGCGCCAGAGATGTTGTCACCCATGATGACAGGTGCTAACCCTCAAGCAGCCGCATTCTTGCCACTGTCTGGAGAACCCGCGGACGAAGATCCTCAAGATAAGACAGCCCATTCCAAACACAGAAGACGTCAGTCGAAAGCGCCATCGCCCGAGCTCAATGGTCGACACCGCCACAGGAGGCGCCATCATAGAGGAGACTCGAATGACATGGAGCTCGACAGTCCCCTTAAGGAGGAGCAACGGCACGGAAATCGGAGGCATCGACGACACCGGTCTCGGACCTCTGAAGTTGAGGCTGACTCGAGTGATGTAGTCGTTGAGCGACACACAGAAGATGAGACCCCTATTCGACGAAAACACCATCGGTCAGAACGACGCCGGTCAAAAATTCCCGAAGATCGGGCGGACTCAGGTAGTGTGATCGGTGATGGACATACAGGAAGTGGTAAACATAGTCGACATGTGCACTTTCGGTCAGATAGAGATGCAGATGCCGATGACCAAGGAGATAGACGAACAAGACATCGCAAGTCTTCCCACCGTCCAGGCAGACCCCAAAGTCGTACTACCACCACTCACCATGATCGAGAGCACAGCTCAGGCGGCACCTTTCAAGGAGAGCATGAAACCACGTCGACTCCTCACCAGCGTCGCCGACATCACAGTAGCAGGCGGACGGAGTGCGAAACCTGAGCTGCAATCTCGCTTTCGGGAATTGTTGTCAGGCTCAATTGTTTCGGCGCTTTAGTAAGGAATACGAGATTGATTGCGCATGTTTCGATATGGTTTTGCTGTTCTTAGCAGGTGGGTTCTGATTCTTCTTCCTCCAGAGACATCCTAGAAATTTCAAACACTTCCGTAGCTCAAACCTGGCATTTTCGCCACTATGCGTAAGAAAACTATAGGAATCCTTACTGGCACAGCTGCCGTCCATGTCTTGTACTCGTTCTTTCGTGTCTCTGTCTCATTTCCATTCACTGCTGTAAGCAGTGAATCAACGTACAAAACCAAGTAATCTAACGTTAAAAATTATTTCCACTCGTCGTGCCACTACTTAGTAGGATGGTCCAGGGCTGGAGCTGGCATGCCAACGTCTAGCATCTCAGCTGCCCTAACCAAGAAATAGGGAACAATTGATTGCTGATGAGATTTGCAGAAGACAAAAAGAAGTGGCTCATGTGTTAGGCAGCGAAAAGCCAGTACGGCCTTTTGTTGACCTCTGCTCCGTGGACACAAGATGCCGAAGCATATTTTGTTCATACGCCTCAATGTGTTCGTATCTTATAAGCCAGAGCTCCGCGAGTGGGAGATGTCTTTCCCGAGCTTATCCCGTTTCGGAGAGCTTATACATACACTAAGAGAGAGAGCCTGGAGACCAACATCATTAGACACAAATAAGCTACGCAACTAATCATCCTCTCTAATACCGTCTATCTGCCAACGTGGCATAAGAATTCAAACCCAATCCCCCTCTCCACGAGGTTCCTCGCCAAATCTGTACAAAATAGTAGCTCTAACATCAGTCTCTCTACGTCCATCTCCACTCAACGATAATTTCGCGGCTCTCGATCCACTTACAATAGATCTTGATTTTCGCGCCTTGACTCCTTAGATCGCTCACACATAAACAGGAACAACAAGAAAAGAATCAACAGACAAGCTTCGATGTTCACTTCTAATCCCAACGATATAACCGCGAAACGCAGCCGTGTACCGGCTTCCGCAATTATATACAGCACTATCAGCTAACACACTTCTTGCCCAGACCTCATTTTCCAGCATAGTAAGTACTAATATGCGCTCAAGAGTCCAAGTCTTGCTTCTCCCCGGTCGTAGGAGCCTGGCTTGTATGCTGCTTCATCGCATTCTCAATCGCCTCCCTATGCATCAGTCTGAATTTGTATAACAGTGTTATTATTCTCTGCCACTTCACAGTTGAGCTCTTATTCTTCAGGCTGTCGGACTATCCGAAGCTATCATGTATCGAATAACGTCAGCGTCCAAGTCACCAAACCCAGAAATGGTGATTTTTCCCACACTCGCTAGGAGCTTCGCGATGTCAGCAGGTTATGAAATATATATACTCACTGCAAAGGTCATTTCGCTGAAAGGCTCCTGGTGATCGTTGCTGGGATGGCTTATCTAGTATACGTTGGAACTGCATGACTACGAAGGGACTGATCGAAATTTGTGTGAGGACAAGGTCAAGACTGAAGAAGGAAGGAATAGAGAAAGACGACAGGTTGCTAAGTGCGGGATTGAGGCTCGATTGCCCACGAGGCTGGAGTTCCCCCATAAGGTTATATTAAATTGCTTGCTCTAAGCGCTGGTGGCTTTGCGGCCCTGATGTGCTGCAGAGTTGACCATAAGGCACTTGTACTGAACGTGAGTCTGCCCACTCGACTGCATAGCCACTATATCTATAACGGAAGGAGTATAACAAGAAAATTCTATGAAATTACGCTTGACTGCAGGGTGGTTGTTGCATCAAGCCGATCTAATCCTATATTGATTTGAAGCTACTCGATTACGACCGAATGCTGCTGTCAGGAGGGTTTGGATAGGCGTCTGACACTAACGCTGGGTAAATCGAGACAACAACACGACTTACCGTGGATCTTCTAGAGAACTTGTATGACTTACCTCGGTGACAGCAAGTGAAGGCAGCGCTCAGGTATGAAGGAGGAGCGCCTAGGATAAAGTCTGGTATGGAGATAGCAAAGGGAAGTAAGTGCATATGCTCTAGTGCTCACAGAGTTGAAAGAGAAGCTTTGAGCTCGCGGCTCTGAAACCATGGCTGCATGAAAAGAAAGCAGTGGCAGCCAAAAGCACCAATCGACTTGACAAAGGATTACCATGAGAGAGAAAGAACCTCTACTCCACAAAACTATCGTGATCCCTCGATGGGTATCTATTCAGATCTTAGAACCCTACCCTAGATATCATCGTAATGTGTAGTCCCTAGATGCTTAGCGGAGCCACCATCAAGTATAAACGTCTGACCATTAGTATAGCTTGCCGCAGCGGACGTCAGAAACAGAACCGTGTCAGCAACCTCCTCCGGACTGACAAGCCGGCCTAATGCATGAGTATCGACAATCTTGTCCTTGAGTCCGGGAACACCGTCGAAATATAAGTCCAGCATGGGTCCCTCCACATAGGTTGGTGCTACGGCATTGATACGCACACCCTTGCGGGCGTTCTCAAGGGCTAGATAACAACGATCAGTGAGCGTTATCTGGCCGCGAGATAATATAATCGCTTACCGGCTGTCTCAACAAGACCCTTAACCGCGTGCTTTGCCGAGGCATAGCTTCCTATACCAAGGACTACCATTTCTGCAGAGAGGGATGTGATTATCACGATTGAGCCTCTGCTCATGTGTCTTGGGGAAGACGTGGTGGACCGGCCCGCCACCACCATGGGCATAGGCTCCTGCTGAAGCATGACATTGAGCACAGCACGGACGCAGAGGAAGCAGCCGACGCTGTGGCATTCGCTCATGGCGCGCCACTCGTCGAGGGATGTGTCTTTGATGGCTTTCTGTTCGGCAGCACCGACCTAGCTCCAAATGTGGGTGGTCAGTCTATGTGGGTCTATGGCCCACAGGTTCTCTCCACAATGCAGGCCATGTAGACACAAGAATTGCACTTCCTGGCTTACCCCAGCAGTGTTAACGAAGTGGTCAATACGACCGAACAGTCTCTTCGTTTCGTCGACCATGTGCTGGACACTCGCCTCATCTGTCACATCGAATTGTAAAACACGAATCTTGAATTCGGTAGTCTGCGTTGCTTTGCGCTCCAAGCACTCGCGGGCTGTCGAACAAGCAGCTGCGAATTTCAGGTCCGCACATACGATGGTGTTCATGCCGCGAGATGCCATTGCCAAAGCTACCTGCCTGCCAATACCACTCCCTGTAAGCTTAGAGGTCAGCTCTAGTTCAGCCTCAGTGGATGGTATATTCTATTGAGAAGTGTTGAAGAGTACTCACCCGCTCCTGCAATCAGGGCGACGCCATTCAAATCCATGGTCCTCAGAGGTCTCCAAGATTGATGGTCAAGGTTGGCACAATTATTTGTACTTTAGACATACACATGACTGCTCTTCACAATTTCATGCTTAAGGTAGGCATGTCGAAAGAGGCTACAGTAGAAGTGGCCCATTCTGTGCCTCTCATAGACTGTGAATGGGAACCTCCTCAGGTTCCAATTGCTATCATTACCGGATCTAGACTAGTGACTTGGCAGATGCTTACCTAAGGCACTTTCATTTCTTTTCGATCGCACTTCAATATCCGCCTGAACACCTGCTGACATTATTGTGCAGTGCTGCATACACGATTTTACCAGAGTGTCTGCGGATCTATCGCTCGATTGCTACACATGTAGGGGTCAACCTAATCTCGACCTCTCATGAGCATCACTGGGTTCAGGAAAAGATGAGCTGGCTAGCACACTCGCACGGCACATCTTTCATATTCTATTCCCCGCATTGATGATTTTCTTGGATAGGTAAAGGGTTTAGTTTACTCATGACGACGTTATTGGCAATATCAAAAGTAGGGGCTGACCGATTCTGTCCGGTCAGCTGATTTCTAGGTAGCTCTTCAGGACTGCATTTACAGGATCTCTACCTGGTCATATATTGTACAACAAGCTAGCCTACAACTTGCAAATGATCCCGCCTTCTACCAACCTGAGTCCGTCATCTATTGTACATGCAAGATCGCTCCACCCGCCGTACATGTTCGGACTGACCCAGCCTCTTTTAACAATGGTACGCGTCAGATCGTCTTCTCCTACACCTTAGTCTTGCCAATTTGCCACTTCGCGCACAACGCAATCGGCATCGTTGCCACTGCCAGAGCGATAACCAGCAGAAACGTCACTTTCAGCCCATCCATATACGCAGCGATGATCCCCGGAATCTCTGCAGCAGAGAACACATGTCGCAACTCCGTCGCACCGATGACTAGTACTAGCGCTGGATTCACGCTCGGTGCGGTGATGGGAATGCGGGATAAGAGGTGATTTGTGAAAGCGCTCTGGGCAGCAGAGACGCAGAAGGCTCCACCGATAGTTTGGAAGACTGCGTCATCTCAGTAAATCCACCAGGCGTAATCATCAAGATGTCGGGAATGGAAGTCCCTAGAGGGGAAACGTACAAAGTGTAACAGCCGAGACAGAAGAGATCTCCGACATCTCCATACATGCCTGGTTGGCGATAATAGGTATCTGAACCGAGATCCCGATACCAATGCCGATGATGATCTGGTAGCCGATCCAGTGCGAGGCTGGGGAGCCGATGTCGAGCGTGTAAATCCAGGCGGCGCCGATAATGGTTATGACGGATCCGGAAAGTAAGAATGGCATCACATATAAGCCAAGGGTGGTGATCAGAACGCCGGAGATGATGGAGAAGAGCGCTTTATGCGTTAATCTTTGCCCACAAGAGGCTGGAATGTGATGTAAAGAGTGGAGATTTACCAACGCCAAGTACAAAAGGGATATTGTTGACGCCGCTATGTGACGCCGAGTACCCGTCTACTGACTGGAAGTAAATGGGCAAGTAGTACAGAATGACATAGTACGAGCCGGAGAAGCTGAGACCATGGTTAGAGGGGTTTCTGAATTCCTAGCAAGGCGGTAGGGAGACTTACAAGAAGATATACAAGCAATTGACTAGTATTGCCCTATTGCCAAGGAGGCTTCCTTGTAGCATGGCACGATCACCCATACGCATCTCGACACCCACAAAAACGATTAGCAGCAATCCAAAGCCGACAAGAGTTCCGACGACGGAAGGGTCGTTCCAGGGTTTGGTGGTCCCACCCCACTGAAGAGGCAGGATGTAGCAGACAATAGCTGCGAGCAGAACTACAAGACCGATCGGATCCATCTGCAAGAATCTCTCGCGTAGGCTTGCCTTGACGGGCTTAGAGGCTGCAGGTGCTTGGAAGAAGAAGGCTAGAATGGCCACGGATACGGCGCCTATCGGAATGTTGATATAGAAGCTTGAAGCTTGTCAGCCTGTTCTAATCAATTTGATGACGGGGAGAAGTGAGCATCGTACCACCACCGCCAAGTCGCGTGCGTGGTGAATACACCTCCCAGAACAGGGCCGACAACACTGGCAGCTCCCCACGCTATTGCAAGTACACCAGTAAGAGCAGGACGATTGGCTGGAGACGCTGCGAAAGCGTTGATGGTGTAGGCTCCTGACGAAATACCTGCTCCGCCTAGGCCTGGATTTCGCATCAGCTTGCCTTCTTCTCGCCCACTACATTCGAAGAGTCAATACCAGCAATCGCCCTTCCCACAATCAACATAGCACTATTCCTCGCAACCCCACAGAGCAGACTTCCCAACTCAAAGATCGCGAAAGAAATTATGAAAGCCATCTTCAGTGGAAAGAACTTATACGCCTTGCCCCACGCTGACTGGAAAGTGGCAACCGTAAGGAAAAATCCAGCACCGTACCAGCCTACTTGGTCGAGGCTGTGGAAGTCGTCTGTGATTCGCGGGATGGCGGTCGCGACGATGGTCATGTCGAGGGCCACCAAGAACATGGCCATGACCAGGGCGACAATGATGAAAGCCAGTCGAAGACCCTTGGGATATTCCTCTACGATGTTGATGGGAGCCTTGGGGGAGAGGCCATGATCGGTATCTGGAAGGGCAGGGAGGCCTTTCTCGAGCTCGATCTTGTATACTGTTGAACCGCTGCTGTTGCAGCTGGTACCAGAGGGCTCTTGGAAAGGCACAGCAGTCATTTCGCGGTTCTCAGCGAAGTGGACGTGTGCCGAGGTTCGTGCCATGATAGTCGGTATCAATCTGGAGAAGGGGCCTAGTACAAGCTTTATTACAATGCTGTTGGCCAATTTCTTCGGACCTGGACTGGACTGATCTTGCAAGCAACCTTGGAGGGAAGGGGGGAAGAGGGGAGATTTATGGAGAGCCTCTGGGAAGAACGAGTGCATCACATGGAGGATGCCTGTGATCGTTCAAGCCTCGAGCTCCGCTTTCTGTGTAACGTACTTCACGCCTCCACTCTGGACCTCGGAATCGGCTTTGGGCACAACAGAGATCACGCCTTTACAGATATAGCGTCACCATTCATGCAATCTCCAATCACCGTCACGGCTGTATTACTCAAAGGGTTACATAGCGTCCTACGAGTTACGAAGTCGAACCGGTCGGAGACGTTCAGGTGAGCCCTCGTCCGGTGACGAGTGGTGAGACTAGCCGAGTGATCGGTGACGATGATTAAAAGACTCAAGGTCTTCGTCACTACAAGGACTCTACAAAATTTGGTAGAAGGTCGGACAGGGCTACTCAAGAATGATACTGTATCGCTGCTTTGGATCCGAGGCCTACCACACCAATGCCAGCCCAGCAGTGACCACAAGTGCTCTCCAGTCATACATCAACAAATGGCCACGGTTGCGGGTCACGAAAGGGAAGTCATCCGTCACTGATAGAGACGACCTCGAGAGCCAAAGTGATCCTTCCTCCACCACTATTTCAATTATGCCTATTCCGAAAACGAGACGAAGCATGTGAACAAATGGTGTTACCTTCGGATTCACATCCTTAGTGGTTTGTTATATCGCGCAAGCTTATTGCCATATTCATCCGTCCTGCCCATTCCTTGCGCCCGCGCTATGTCCTCCCTGTGATCCCGCAATTTCGCTTCCTGCATATATACAGCCTGTCTCCAGAACTCGTCGTGAGCGTTCTCGGCCGTGCCATCGGGGCCTCGGTATGCGCCTCCGGCGCGACGAATGGGTCGATCTCGGAGAGGAACCTCCTTTGATGAGGTGCAACCCATCTCTAAGTAGAACGTAAAAAAGTTGAAAAGGGTATATAGCTCTAAAAGGTGCTGAGTCGAAAGAACTGGTAGTTTTGAGGTTTGTCTCTGTGGTTTGTGTGCTGCGAATAGTGGCAAGGGATGTAACTGTTGAACAATAACATTGAAGTGCCGGACGATGGATTTATGGACAGAGGCTTTGAAAGGAAGGTTTGGAACAATGCGAGAAATAAGGATACACAGAGCCTTTGTTGTGTCATTATTGGTTTGGTGGAGTGGATTTGGACAATGCTGTTTCATTATTGTTTTCTTGGATCAAAGAGATGCGAATCAAAGACCGAGTACGTCAAAGAAGATGATGGTTCTGTGCTGTGGATTAGGGGTTTGGATATCGGCCTGGCAGTGTATGGGGAATTGGTTTCGATCGTGGTGGATGAGGAACGGCTTGATGTTGTGGAATGACCGCTGTCGAATATTGGAATCCTGAATGAGTGGATTGTCTTTCAGATCTCGGAGCATATGCGTGTGAGACCACGCATGGCTCGGCTACTCCCTGTTGGGGAATAAGACATCAACAGATTCACTATCAAACTCACGAGAGACGTTCATCACACACCTCAAAGCAAGCCCCAACATCGACACAAGGAATGTACTACGCACCTCTCACATCACACACACAAGTATTTTCGCCCCTCCCCTGAAGGTGGCGAGGAGGAGGTATGAGGGAGTGCCAGACAGGAGATAAAGGAGTTATGGTGAGCGAGAGCTTAAAACATAAAACGAAGGGAGTTCAACAGTATACTTTTCAGGGGGAACAATGGTATTGTCACCTTTCTCGTCGTCTGGAGGCTTTTCCGAGACTTTTTCTTTGAAGAAGATGATACTTGGCGAAAGGAACAAACAAGCTATAAGCCAGGAGTAAGGGTAGTCACTGTTATTTCCCTTGAGGTAGACCATCCCATTGTTCGAGTCAGACCTACAATCCCTTTGTTCAACATCATCATAAATGACAGCAGAACACTTATACCAACCCCAACCCCATCAGTACATCCGTCCTTTCACTAGCACGCTCACTGTATCAGCCCTACCGCCGTCGAGAACCACATCGTCGACTATCCCAGCCAGCCACCACCCCATCATCACCCCAGAATGTCAGCCCAATCCCCCCTCCTCGCCCGGCGCGCCGCTAACCGAGCCTCCCTCCGCGAAACCTCAGCCAACAACCACCCATCCCTCACCCCCCCCTCTCCCTCTCCTCTCAGCCCCATCCTCCCAGGCGCCCTCCTCCCCAACAACTCCCTCGCCAACTTTCCCTGGCACACCAC
>JAABUQ010001981.1_pt1 | contig 42014 bp, 10 predicted proteins | sample 5560001 | NCBI WGS metagenome assembly JAABUQ01 (sample SAMN10711888, study PRJNA513371) | rock metagenome | isolation source: Antarctica rocks | place: Antarctica: Victoria Land, Finger Mt nord | collected 2015-12-18
TTTTTATTTTTTATTTTTTATTTTTTATTTTTTATTTTTTATTTTTTATTTTTTATTTTTTATTTTTTATTTTTTATTTTTTATTTTTTATTTTTTATTTTTTATTTTTTATTTTTTATTTTTTATATTATTATAATATTTTTATTATTTAATATTATTAATTAAAATATAATAAACCTGAATAATTTTTTATATTAATTATTATATTATAAAAGTTAATTTCCTTTTCTTTCCTTCTTTTATAATCTTAACTTTTAAGAAAATATTTTATTAAAAAGTAATTATATTATTCGTATATAATAATATTATTACTTTATTATTATATAATATTCGTTTTTAAAGCGTTATTATAATTTTCTGATTTTGTATTTTTAATTATTTTTATAATATATTTTGATATATTTATATCCTTAATACTTAAAATATTATATTATACGAATTCTTAATTTATAATAGTTTATTATTTTAAAAATATATTTTTAATATATATTCGTTATTTAATAATACTTTTATAAGCTATTTAATTTTCTTAATCTTTAACTTATAATATATAATATTATTTTCAATTTTTATAAATTTGGCCTTAATATTATTTATATATATATTATTATTATATATATCCTTTTCTTTATTTTTCCTTTAGAATATGTATTTAATATTTATATTATATCCTGTTTTAGAGCTTTTTGGGCCTATTTAAATTATATTTTATTATTATAATTCTTTTTATATATTTCTTCGCTATTATAATCTCTTTTTAATATAACTTTATACCTTTTCCGTCGGTAACGTATTTTACGATCTTTTTTATTAATATTTAATTTATCTTTATTAAGTGCTTTTAATTAATAACTTTTATTATTACTTTTAAGTCCTTTTTAAATTAATATATTAATAATATATTATTTATACTCCTTTAATAGTTATTATTACATATATAAAGGTTATTTTCCCCTATTTTATAATAAATATAATCTTTTTTAATTTTTTAATTTTTTTACAAATATTCTATTATTTATTATTATATTAAATATATATTATTTATATTCTTTATATATATTAATTATTACTTTATATTCTTAAAGATTATTAATATTTAATTTATAATATTCTTCCTATTTCCTTTTAGTTTTATTCTATATAACTGTTTTATCTCTTTTATCTTTTATAAAATTTCTTTTTATAATCCGTTTTATATATATTTTGTATTCGCTTTGCTTACTAACCTTTTATTAGCTATATAACCTTTATACCCTTATTGCGTAATATTAACGCTTCGGTATCGGTATATAAATATATCGTCAGCAAGCTCTTGTACTCTTCTTCAATCTGATCGGTGTTTTGAATATATTTCAACATTTTCTATTCCTTTATTATTAATAAGGATAAAATTCTAATTAAGCAATTGATGAATTAATTGTAATAATTAATTCATTAGCTGATTACCTGTAGTAATATACAATAATACGTTGAATTGACAATCCAATATCAGTTGATTGACCATTCAACGAGATTTATGCGTCAACTGCCGTTCAAATGCTTGTATCACGAAAGAATGTCCTGGCATCTTGCTTTGTACTCTTTCCCGAGATGACACTCTATAGGGGCTAAAGTTCACCCTTGCCCTCTAAACTTGACTCCCAATGACCGCAAAGAGCCTCATGTCCGTCAGAGAAGAAGTCAATCACGCTGTCAATCCTAGCGTATGGAAAGACGTTGCTCTAAGATATTCTTTACCGACCAACATAGTTGTTAAAAATTTCTAAGCTAGCGTAAGTATCATAATCTGAGTGGTGCATCTCAGGCTGCCTTACAGTCAGGAGTGCTGGGTGGATCGAGACCCCCTGTAAGTCCACCTTACAAAGATAGGAATTTTCCGGCCTTGCTGACATTGCTACATTTGCCGGCGTAGCAAACCTCTGCGTTGGCCGACTGCATGGTAGTGGCGTACATGGTAGAGACTACTTGATATTGACTGAAGAAGCTTTTTGACGGTGAGAGGTGCGGTTCTTTTGGACTATGATGGTTAAAGGTATGTTTGGCTTGCTTGATGGCAAGCTTGGGATTGGGTCGGGGTCGAAGATCTGTAATGCTGATGTAGGAACAGGGCTGAGGGTTTCCTTATATTACTTATGTCCCTATCTCTACAGGTTACTATGACCCTCGAAGTCATAGTGCTTCTCATTGCATATGTGCAATCGAATGGGATACTCATGTCCGGCCATCGCTTCTGATTTCCTCTCACAGCACCGATCTTATGACTAAGAAAGGAGATTGACATAGTCCCAAAGCCGTTGCTGTTCTCCGGGTCTCGTAAAACAAGCAATCATTCAGAGTTTGATGCGTCCTCGACTGTGTTACTGCTTTATACGCACATGGGTCTAAATGTTAACCCCCAGACCCTGGCGACTTCATGTGCATTGGAGACGAGTTTTGGCGCTGATCGCACCGTCCTCAGTGAAGCAACTGAAACTAGGAAATAGAGCGAGCCCTGGGCTTTGGCTGGCTCAGGCTGTCAAAACCATCAGAATCATAAAGCGTCACGTTCTTGCCAGCCTAGAAAGCATTAGCATTGGTTGACATCCTGGTAGATATTCTGTGAAGAAAGAGATTCTGCCGGTCGTTCGCCTGTCCTCGTAAGGTCATGAGGGATCTGATTCAAGACTCACAGGCTATTTCATGAGCCGATACTGGCCGCGTAGAAATGTCGTGATATACTGCTGAGAAGAAGCTCTTCTGCATGGCCCGAAGCAGATAGAATTCGAGCCTCGGGCAACTCGGAGATTGATCACTTTCTTGTACTGGTAGTAGGTTTCGAAACCCTACATACATACTTAGCCCTAAAATCAATATCAGCGCATGAGCAAGAGGAGCGTGGACCATAGGCCGTCTGCATGTAAAGGGAGGGCACTTTGCGCACGCAGAGGTACAGGAGAATGTGATGGTGTCGCTCCTTGTACGTGGATCTCGGTAGGTTGTGGGAAGCTCACAGTCTGGTAAGGAATGTCCGGACGACAAGCAAGACCCAACATCGAGTCTTCACGGAAGTGTTGGTCCACTTTTTACTCCACCCGCTTTCCTTTGCAGCCCCTCGCAATCAGTGCAGACGAAAACAAGCGGGCCCACTCCTTTTGCATATCTTGCACTAGCCAAATTCATGTTTATGCCTAGCAACAGAATCTTCTTTCAAAAATAATGCCCTGTAAACCAAAGCTTTCGTGGCTATCCACAGGCAAGAATAGAAGCCTACAGACTCCGAATCTAAGATTCCCGAAATACTTATACCTTCTCCAACCATACTATTCATTGGCCCAAGTCAGCATGATAGAAGTGGGTCATTTCGGCGAGATCTGGAAATGGCTCTTTTGAGAGGTCTATAAACCATTGAGATAGATCAGTGAGGTCGATTGGTCCATTGGTGTCCAGCATGATTCTCTGCTGTCAAAGGGATTATTTGTGAAAGAAAGCTCCACAACACCAGCCTCTGTAAACTTTTCGATTTGTGCAGAGGTCTTTGGGAGAATTTAGGTGGCTGTGTGCTCTAAAGGTAGCGTTGTTTGTTTGAAAGATAAGCGCGGATATGGTTACGAGACGAGGATTAAGAGATGCGTATCAGGTTGGCTGCAAGGTATCTTAGAGAGTTGTGCATACGTCTGAAGTGTTCGACCGCACGCTCACAATGATAATGACTCACCCTCTCAACCTGCCCACAGTGACAGAAACGAAAAGAGGCAGAGCGTGCATGGTCTTCACGGTTCGGTGGTGTCTCCGGCTGATTTCGCGAAACACTGCAGCATGGCTTGTGGCCGCAGTACGCCTACTTGGTGAGCGATGGCACGCTAACATTATGAGGATTTCTTTCTGCGGGAATACTGTATGAACAGACTTGAGAATAGGGAGAGACCAACTGCTGCAGAAAGAAACATTCACGGTATATAGTCTATCTTGTCACCTATAAAAGATCTTGGCGAAGCAAGCAAAATCTTACCAATGATATTGGCTTACCATAGTACAATGGTTATCCTTGACCACAGCGTTCAGCTTCCAGCTAGTTGTATCTACATGTAGCCAAGGTTCATGAATTGAACTTCACCATGGCGCTTCAAATTAGCCATCTTGAGCCCCTTGCTCCTTCTCCACGCCAAGTTGACATAGCCCCGCATTCAAGTCTGTTTGATTGCCCTCCTCTGTCTTACGAGCCTTTCCCTTTTTGGGCCCCCTCTTTGTCCTCCCAGTGCCGGCAACGGTGAGAGGAGCTTCGCGGACCCATCGCGCAATGGCTTCGGCTCGCTCGGTGCTAATCGGATATTCTTTACCATCCTCTTGTGCCCATCGCTTTGGATTGACACCTGCCTGACCAAGGTCCTCCCTCCGCTGTTCCTCAGCTCTCTGCTCCCGTGCAGCCACCGCAGCCTGGAAGCTTGCCTCATCATGTACACGTTCATCAGATAGTGCCTCCATGATGGCTTCTTGCCTACGGCGTTCTTTGGCTTGCTCCTCGGTCTCTTCTTTCTTGCCTGGGCCAGCTTGCCCTGGTAACGGTGCAGGAGCGCACAGGGTTTCCCATGATTGCTCAAGACCAATCCAATTGGCTGCACGACGCACAACCTCCATCCAATCAGCACGGCTTGGAGAACGGGCTGCAAGGAAGATCGGATATCCGTCGCAGATGCGAGCCAGCCTGGCAACCATATGAGCATGCCGTAGATGTTCCTTCGGAGATGTTTGGATAAGTGAGTGGCACAACAGGAGGGCATGAAGAGCATCGGTGAATAGCGGGTGATAGGTTACTGCTTCATGTTGCTCGGCCTGTGAGAGAAATTGACTTGTCACGTCGTCGTTGTGGCTCTGCTGCTGCGATACCATTTTGCGTGTTACCAATGCTTGCGACTCTACTGGATATGGCGGTAGGTTTTCCGGAGGGGAAGAGGAAAATAGACTAGAGACTTCATGGATGGCTGGTGTTGGGAGCACAGGATAGTTGTTTGACTCACGGAAGCGGGTATTTTGAGATAATTCAGCTTCTACCTGCTTGTGTGGGACTAAAGCGTCGGCAAGATGACCATTATTCAGACTGGAATTGCCAGACATCTCAAGTAGCCGATTCACTGGTGGAATTCCCTTGGGTTTCGAGAGTTCGCTTGCTGCTTCGTTGACCTTTCGGAGAAATTCCTCAGTGATGCTGGCTGGTAGGCCTGGTGTATAATCGAAGTGAGAAAGAAAGCCCAGGTAATCCTTCAAGGCTCGCTTTGCATATGTCTTGACGATTTTGCGAGCTTCTAGCCCGTGTTCGTACGCCGCCCTCGCTTCCGTGCTGGGTGAGCCTGGCGACTCTGATCCTGGTGCCTCTGGCGCAGATTTCATGCCATCGAGCGAGGCCTGAACGTTTTGACAGGCGAGGGTCAAATAGACACCCGCGCGGTGGAAGAGGAGCTGGGTTTCGAGACTGCTGGGATGATCCCCCTCTTCGAGCTTCGTCTCATACTTCCAATCTCGGGCACCACCGTTCCTCCTCTCCGAACCTCCCAAGGCATTCGCGAGCTGTAGTTGTCCTCTTCCAGACTTATGTTGACCTATAGTGTAGCGGCAAATAGCAAGCGCTTCGCTAAGGTCATGAGCCGCGCCCTGGTAATCATCCTTGAAGATCTTTGTTACTGCACGAGTTCTCAAAGGCTCACCATTGGTAGGCTGATCCTGGACGATTTCATCCAGGGGCTGTAAGTTGGTACATTGGGCAAGCATCCTGGAGGGGATCTTCTCATGGAAGAAGTGGACATACTTGGCGTCGCTATCATTCGGACTTCGTTGGAGGACTAATTTGGCGACTTCCTCAAGAGAAGAAGCGCCTTGCATTGTAGCCACACTCGCCGCAATCTCATCCAGATGATACGCGTGAGACAATTTATGAGTAGCTAGCTCACGCATCCTGTATTTTCTCTCCCTGCTCAGCTTCGCACCAGTTCCCCCTGGGCCAAGACCCAGTCCTAACGCAGCAGGGTTCCCTCCCCCAAATATGCCATTGCCCACATTCAAAGAATTGCTCAGGGTCGAGGACGTTGTGCCGTTGGCGGCGCGTACGGCGAGGTCTGTCGCCTCCTCCACAAGGCGTCGAACCTTGACGAGGTCGAAGAAGACGGCTGGATGTATAGGGCGAGGGCGTGGAGACTCGTAATTGCTATTGGCAAGCGATTCCAAAACTTCTGGAGGCAACTGCAGCCATGGGCCGTGGAAGCTAGATATGTCTGTCGAACATATCAGTAGGACGATCTATCCGCCATGGTGTTTATGTACATCTCCAATGTTTGTTGCGACAGATGATAAGTGCTGATGTCGATACATCCGGGGACTTTGGCTTCGCAAGGGGGGTTGATTCAATTGAAGCAGGAGGTGGATGAATGTCTGTAAAAGACTGCTCCGAAACTGCTATGCCATTGCTGGACTTCTTCTTTTTGGTCATGGCCTCTGTGCATAGACGGCAATTGCGGCTACGGATTACAAGAGAAGTCTGGAGCGCAAAGGTGATTGGGTGTTGACGTTGAAAACGCGCGTTTGATTACGAAAATAGCGACTTCACGGTTCCACGGTTGCTATTTATGAAGCACGACACTAACAGATTAGGTTTGCACACCATTCACGTTCGAAAGGCAGGAAATATTCTACAGCGTGGTGCAATGGGCAGAGAAGGGGTAATGCTTGCTGAAAGTCGCGTGGTCAGCGGCCCCATGCTTTCACTTGGAAGCTCTAGAGACGTGCAACGCCTCCAGTGATTGTATAAGTCTGTAGGATTACTACGTTCATCAACAATGATCCTATGTCTACTTTACATCCGTTCGCCCTATCGAGAGATGCTGGAGAAGACCTGCGTATGCGCTTCTCATTCATATATTCCGCCATGCAATAGTATCCATGGAAGTAGGACGAAGCTCCTGCCCAGGGTCGAACCTCGGATAAGGGGCAAAGGAGCTTTGGCTGTTCGTCTGCAAGGTCTGCCGCAAAGAGGCAGAGCTGCTTTTGATCTCCTTTGATGGGTCCGAGTACCCGTGCTTTGCTCCCAGATAGTCCAGTGTCTTTTCCATCAGGTCAAGGCATTCCAAAGCCTTGTTGGCTGTATGGTTGCCAGGACGGTGCAGAGTGTCTAGTCCTTGGGTCGCCACCATTAGGTGGGAAGGGGCTTTTGGTATAGAACCTTGTAGGAGCAGGCTTGAATCCCTCGAAAGAACGCTGACGAACCTCCTGGCAATATATAGTGTATGCCATAGCTGGTGAGAAGTGCAGAATGCAGACCTCACTGGATCGCTGATCACAGGGAAGATCAAGTCCGAATACTCAAGAGCAAATTCAAAGACCAAAAACCTGCCATAGTCGGGCAGTACGTCATACCAATCTGTTGGCGTTAGGAAGAGGACGTTACCGTAAAGCATTTCACAGCGCAAGAGGTCTCTCGACTGTTTCGTGATGGAACTTAATGAATTTAACATCCACTGATTTGTCTCATTAATGGCATTGAAAGCAATTGGCCAATGATCGTTCAGTGGCATACGCCTTGACTGGAAAAGCTTTTGGTATGCCTCCGACTGGACTCGGCGTAATCTCGTCATTTGAATGGCAGCGTCCAGACTATGGAGGAATAATCGCTTGGATGGCAAGGCTCGCTCGTGTGGAGGCTGGATACCCGTGGAGTCGTCAGTGAAGGAGAAGCTTAGGCTATGGACCATACTTATAGACCTGTAATCATGTCGGTCAAGAATATTCAACAATCGCTTTAAATCGGAGCAACTGACCTGTCAAGAACATACACACAATCGAAGATTTGAAGCCTGAGGTCAGTTTCCGGACCCTTTTTCTCCGATCCTTGAGGGTTTTGGTGCATTCCGAGATCCACTAACTCTCTTGAAGCAATACCCATCAAATACCAGCTATTGAAACGGTGAGGATCCAAAATGGCAAATATTACAAGCAAAAGAGTAGCTTGAACACCAGAGATTGAGCCTGGCTGTAGGACGAGTTCGGCCAGCTCCAGAGCTGCTGCTGTATGCCCCATAGCATCTTGATACTTGATATCGCCTCTCCTGACAGATAGTGAAGAAAGTGTGATTGCGAGGACCATGCGAACCGTGAAATGATCCATGGGACCCGCATGACGGCCGCCATCATTATACAACGCATCGAGGGAGGCGAAGATTTTTGTCTCGGACAGGAATGGATAGAGGATGTGAACATGCTGAATATAATGCTGAATCAAAGGAATGATAGCATATCTCTGTGGGAGGACATTGTTGCTCTTAGATCTAGGCATCTCCTGTAAGGAGGACGTGGAAAGGACGAGCTTCGCAAAGGACATCTCTTTTGTGAAGCCGTGGAAATCTCTGGCAGTGGCGTTGACGGACCTGGTGGTACTCGTTAAGCTTTCTCCATGAAGCCTCAATGCCTTGTAACTCACAGGAAACCAAAATCTGCAACCAGGTCATCGACATCCCTTGCCTCGTTACGGTCGAGTCTTAGCCTTCCAACGGATGGCCGGGCCTCCGTAATCAGGAATGGCTGCAATGCTTTGACATCGAGGCTGTCATTATCAGTGCTTCGATTCTTAGCTTCACCAAGCTGCTTTTCTAGTCGTTCAAGTCTGTTTTCTAGCGAGGCAACATAATTTCTCTCCTTTCCCTTGGCAAATTGCTCATTAGTGCTTGCGCATTGTTCACTTTTCCCAGCTCGTTCGCAGGCAGTGCATGCCGGCAATTTGCCTGTCGTACATCCCGGAGTCAGAATAGTTCTCCTAGGGCAAAAAAAGGAGGAATTCAACGCGTCTCAGAAGTGGTTTCACAACCAAGAGGCTGGAAAATGACGAACCATCGCACTTGACCTTAGCAGAGCGACACCTGACGCATGCACTCGAGATCCGGGATACACGTAAAAGCGGTGTCTCAAAGGCTTTTGGGGAAGTCATCTCGGTTCACATTCGATTGGCCATTGTACTGAAATCAGAGGATATTGGTCAATGAACACCTATTTGATCAAGCCCATTCTGCGCAGAAAGAAACACGGGGGCAAGGCGATTTGACAGGCGATTTCACGTTGGAGGGAGACAATTGAGACGCAGTGAAGACACTCGATCAGCTTTTGAAGAAAATCCGTACATAAGGGACTCGGTAGTTTGTGGCCAATGATCACATGATAGGGTGATGTGGTGCAATTAGTTCTGCGCACTGCCACATCCACGGTTAGATTGATTGATGGACTCTTGATATTGAAGGACCATTTCCTAGCAGGATCAAGTGTTGGAATTCTTCAAGATGAAACCTAATGGCAGACCCTAACTGGGCTGGAGGAAGAATGTGCCATATAAGCTCGGGTCCTGTAAGGTGGGGGTGTCGCAGTTGACGCATAAATCTCGTTGAACCATCAATCAACTGACTAAATTCACTATCCAACAACGCTATCCTAAATAGGTAATACTACTAGTTGAAGCTTCAATTGCTAACTGTATATATAATAGTACGTCGCTACCCTAATTCTGCAGTATTAGGCCAGGCCTTATAATTTAGGTCGCTGCTACCCCGCGTTTCTTCCTAGGTTTCTCGAATACTTAAATATATCTACTTTACTATTTATATCAATAATATATATATAGAGCGTCAAGCAGCAAATACTAAAACAACTAGTTATTCCGCCGGATTTCAGTAGCAAAACAGTATAAACTTAGCGAAAGTAGCGGTTATTACCGGGCAATTATTAGGGGCAAAAAAATTCTTTATCGCAAATTTTTTTTTGGTATATACCGTTTCGGGTACTTTGCAATAACAATATTATAGCTACTTAAGGAGATATAATAGATATTATATTAGGCCCTTGCTAATACTATATTATATATTAATTAATATTAAGGGAAAAGCGGTAATTAGTTAAATAGTTAATTAACTAACTATTACTTTATCAACTAAGTAATTGACTAATTAACTATAATAGTTAATTAACCAGCCAATTACCTATAATAGTATATAATAGTACGTTGAATTGACAATCTAATATCAGTTGATTGATTATTCAACCCGATTTATACGTTAACTGCGACAGGGGTAGTGCTATATAAGGTACCTACACAGGTAGGGTGGCCTACGAGAATATCCTCTGTCACCCGGTCGGGTTAGTCAGCTCCCGCTGCTCTGCGTATCTACTATATACCGTCGTATTACCCTCTGCTTACTCCAACTCACCTTTACTTACCTCCGCGTACCTACTGCTCAGGCGCTGCTCCCTTTTACTCTCTTAATATTTTATTCTTATAACTCTAAGTATATCTTACTAGTTCGAATTCGTCAACTTTAAATAATAGAACCTTAATAAGATAAAGGGGAGCCAAAGCTAGCTCCCTGAACTGCAAAATTAAATATAAAGCTTATATTATATTTTCCCCCCCGTTTTTTCCTATAAAGTTTGGCTTGCTATCTTCGTTCGTTCTGTTTTTTCCTCCCTATTTGTCTACCGTACTTTGGTTGTTTTGCTAATCGTTTTGCAGTATATATTTTTCGCTCCTTAGAAATTATTGCTCTGCGATATTTGGATATTCTCTTTCTCTATATCTCTCTTCCTTTTACGATTTTATACTTACGCTTTTCCCCTTATCGAGACTGCTTTATTTGTTATTAATAATACCGAAGAAAAAGTCTTTAGAAGATTTCTTTTAGCAAGCTTGCAAAAAGGGTTTTGATATTAATAAAGCGATCGTTAATAATATTATAATTAAGAAATATATCGAATTAAAAACCGAGAAAAATTATATACGGGTATTAGGTTTATAAAATAAATAAATCTACCGCCTTAGGTCCTAGCGTATTTTAAAAGAAGTTAATATTTGCTAAATAAATATATATAAGACTATTTTAATATTAACCCGTACGATTTAGAAACCTTAAAAGACTTTGTAAGGATAATAATATATAATATTAATAATATTTATAGCGACTTTAAAGCGGGTAAGAAAACTATTCTTTAATATTAAAAAAACTTTATAACTAGTTAATACAGGTACGTTTCCCTTATACCTTTAGAAATAATATAGTTTATTATAAATATTAATATTCTAATAAGATTTATTTATATAATAAATTTGATTTTATATATAAAAAACAGCTCCGGAGTTATAATATTACCAATTATTTTATATATTTAAATATATAATTCTAAGAAAAAGATTAGCAAACTTATAATAAACTACGGATTTATATAAATATATAAACGAAGATTCAACTTTATATATTTACTTTAGCTAAAATAAATAAATATATCGAATTTATTTATTATACCGGTTCCGGTCGCGGTTTCTATTATTATATAAGTATTTTCCGTAAGTTGAAACGAATTCAAATAGGGACAAAACTAATTAAAAATATTTTATTTAGAATATAACTTTTAAAGTCTTTCGGAATAAATAAAGGAGAACCGAGTTCGCTATTTGAATTATATAAAATATAAAAAATATAATATTAATATTAGAAAAAAGGTTCGCCTTTATAATATTTAAAGCTTTTATATTATTATATATTTTTAATAATTAATTTAATAAGCAAATTAGAATATTCCGTATATGAAGGTTTAAAGCTATAATTATTTTTTTATAATTTAATATTTATAATATTAACTAAAACTATTACGAATAATATATTTAAAAATTATAATATTATAAAAAAATTATTAAAAATTAAGTTATCAGAGAACGAAGTATATTATTTTTGATAAAATAAAAATATACTCGGTAAACCCTTTTTCTATATCGTCTTTATTAGTAAGATAAAAAAATTTAATTCCTTTAACAGGCGTCTAAAAGAGCTAGGAGTATATATTAAATATTTATAACTTTTTATTATTTACGATTTCAGAATAGAGGGCCTATATCTTATTAATAATATCTTATTATTTCCTTCTTTGATTCGATTTCTTAAGCTGATATAAATAATAAATAAACTTTATTCGGTAACTTAAAGGATAAAATATAATAAATACCGGAATAAGCGTATATATTATAATTCCTATATATTTAATAATATTAAGACCGACTTTTAAAGAGGATATTTCGACGGAAAACTATATAATATTATAAATAATCGCTTTTATAAATTGACTTTATATTATAATCCAGAACTATAATAAATATTGTTAGTTAAAAAGTAATACAAATTAAAGAATACCCCCGAGTTTGTTGCTATTAAAACTAAAATTAAAACTTTAATTTAAAAAATAAAAATAAATTTAATTATAAAAGAATATTAATAAATATTAATAATAAATAAATAAAAGTTCGTAACGGAAGAGTTTAATAAGTATTAAAAGCTTTAATTAAATAAGCTTTTAATTAATTTTAATAATACTAAGTTAATAAAATATTATTATAATTAGTTTTATTATATTTGTTATTTTATACCCGAACGCGATTAATTAGCTTTGAATCTTTTTTTATTTTTTTTATTTAGAATAATAAAAATTACTTTATTCTTTATAATATAATTATATTTTATTAATAAAAGGCTAAAGTTCCTTTCTGCTTAGGTTTAAAGCCCGAAAATTATATCTATTTAATAATAAATTATAAGCTAGAACTAAAAAGGGTTATAATCTTCTTATTATTTATATTCTTTATATATATATTAAATAATTAATAAGATTCTTTTCCTATAACAAACCAGCAGTTAAGAGATAGAAGTATATATACGGTTATTATAAAAAGAAACTTGTAGTTAATTACAGCTTTACCGAATTATATTTTGATTATAATAAGTAAATTATAAACAAAAATAAATAAAATAATTATTATAAAATTTATTTAAAAAGGCCGGAAACGTTTCTTATTTAATATAATCCTTTTTTTTATAATAAAACCTTCGTTTATTCTGAATATTATTTTTTCTATTTAAAAAATATTATATTTCTAGCTCTTATACAAATATAGCAATTCCTCGATTAAGAAAAATAGAAAGTATATATTGATAAATATATCGAAATGTTTAATAGTTACAAAGTAATTAAATATATATATTTAGAACGAAAATATATTAATACTTTCTTATTTATATTAGAGATAAAATTTTACTTTTAAAATATTTATTATATTAAGTTTATTAAAGGATCAAAAGGTATAGATTTAATAGCAAAATAAATATTATATTAATTCGAAGAAAGAAATCTAAACAGATTAAGAATTATAATTTTAATATAAAAGTTGATATATAGCCCTAATTTACGTACGAGTTTATAAATAAGACGATAAAGTTATATGACTAATATAATATAAGAGTATCGACCTTTCTTTTAATCAGCTTGCAAAGTTTATCTTTATTCGATACCTCTACTACAGACAAAATTATTAATAATATAGAGACGCCGGCGTCGTTTATATATATATTGACTTAGGAAATTTCAATTGCTTTATTTATTTAGGAATACAAGCTTATTTATATATTCGGCTGATCAATCTAGGCCTTATAGATAATAAAGTATTTAGTGGAGCTGATATACCCTGAGCATAACCTTTGTTGTTCGGCATATAACTTGGCTGACAGTAATCCTAGGATTGCGATACGCTAGACCTGATTTAGCTTAATACTTGTTAGTTGTCATTGCCCCTATTTTCCCTTGTTAGCCCGTTTTTCCTATTTTACTTTCTTTAGGGTTATTTGGACCTTTAATTATATTACCAAAATATTATTATTATATATATTAAAGTATTATACATTATTATTTATTAATCAAACGACTTAACTTTAAATATATTTAATAATTATAAGCCCGAATTACGTTATTAATTTATTATATTAAATTTATTTGATTAATTCGTTAAGTTATTATTATAATTATTTAATATTATTAGGCTTAAATAAGTATAATTTATATTAAAATTACTATTAAATTATTTAAATATTCCCGAATACAAAATATTTTTAATATTATATTTTTTATTATTATTATTCTTATATCCTTTATATTTATCGATATAAATAATAAATTTTAATAAATCTTAAGTATCAAGAATAGAATAATATCTGCCAAAATTTAATACTTTATTAACTTTAAAATACTTAAAAAACTTTCTTATTTATTATTAATATTTCCTATTATATTATTTATAAAATAAATAAATAAATAAGTTAAATATAAAGGTTATATATTTAAAGAAATATACGGAATATTTAATACCAAATATAATTATAAAAAGAAGTACTATTTAGATTAGGTAAAAACTATACGAATTTTATAAATCGATATTAAAAAATTAATCTCCGTAAATCTTATTATATATTTTATTAATTATATTATTCTTTATTAAGCCTTTAAAAGCTTCAAACGTTAATTAATATTTATTATATAAATATAGTATTTCGATATCGATAAGGAATATCGAGTATTATATACTGGAAAGATTAAAGGTTAAAATATAAAATTCTAATTAAACAAATAATAAATATTATTTTCTAAAATTATCAAAATTAAATACCTTAACTTCCAAATAACAATAACAAAGATTAACTTTATTAAGAATATTAATTTTATAGATTAAGACTGGTCTAATATAATCAAAATATATTTTAACTGTAAGGAGAATAAGGGGAAGTCTTTATCAAATTTTGAAGAACTTATATAAAAAGTTAAATAATTATATAAAATAAACGAAAAGATAATTTATTAGGCAAGAACATCTTTATCTTTTATTACCTTATAAAGGAAACTTCCGAAAAAACAATTTATATAATATAATAATATCTTTATTCCTAAATACTTAATTAAAGAAATATATTATTAATTTGCTAAATATTATTATTTTAATAAAGCTTTTTGCTTAAAAAATTAAATCCTAAATATTATATATATTAAAAAGGCTAAAACGCTTATAAAAAATAGTTTTTTCAAAAAAAGAGTCGAAAAAGCTATTATTAATTAGAAAGTATTTAAAGAATATTTTTTAATTCTTATTTTATTAGAGTTTTTAATAAGTCAAATACAAATACTATTAGCAAGGCTTTATACCTTTATAATAACTTATATAAGCAGTAGAATACTAGAAATAAAAATATTTATAAAATAAATAATAGAAATCTTATCGCTAAAGCTTTTTATTAAATAAATATTATTTTATTTTCTAGTTATATTTTTTAACTCCTATAACGATATATTACTCAATACTTGGATTTTAGACTTTAACTTTAATATATATTTATATAATAATCGAGATTATTTCTTTTATTAACGATTATTTGTTCTTAATAATATAATTATTTTAAGGAAAATATTATATAAAATTGAAGCTTTTAAAATATATAAAATTGATATTTTAATATTTATTAAGAAATATAATATAATTAAGCTTTAAAATATAATTTTAGTTCCTAATTTTATAACTAATTTAATATTTTTTAACAAAGTTAATTAAGTTAATATTTATTAGAATACTAGAAATAATATACTTTATATAATAAAAAATAATTATAAGGATTATTTTTATAAACTTTATTAATATTAAAATTATTAATTTTTATAAACCGATTAATTAAAAGTTTAGGATTTTCTAGAAAAACTTATTATTATAATTATATTAGCAAAATAACGCAAATTTAAAAGCCTTTAATTATTAATCGAGGTTATATTATTATATTAATATTTGCTAATAAACTATTTTAGCCCTAAAGCAATTGTAATATTATTAAAAAATATTATTAAGATTAAAATTATTATTTTATTAATTTAGGGTTAATTTAAAATATATTAATTATATTATTTTTTTAAAATTAAAAAGATTATTTTTTGTTATTAAGATTATAAATATAAAATAATAAACCTATTAAAATATATTTATTATAACCTTATTCCTATTAAAAAAGGATTTAACGGGTATAAATAGCTAAGTTATTTCGTTTGCCTTATTACCAAATATTATTAAATATAGATTTATTATATAAAGAATTAAGCTATTAAAATAATAAAATAAATAATTTATTTAATTAAATATTAATATAACTATCCAATTAAATATTTTTATAATAATAACGAACCTTTTTTAGGAAAAGTATTTAATATATTAATATAGGAAAATAATATTATTGTAAAGTTAATAGCCTTATATACTGCAAAATAAAACGGTTTATTTAAATATTTTAAAGGAATAATTATAATAAAAAATAAATATATACGAATAGCTTCAAAACTTCTTTATAATCTATAACTTAAGACTATTTTAATAATAATATATTTCCTTAATCGGATATTAATTAAAGTATTTAATAATAAAATATTATTTAAGGTTCTTTATTATATAAAGTTATTATTAGCCTATTTTTATATTTTTAATTACAAAGTATATTTATTTATATATTCAAAAATTCCTAAATTTCTAAAACTTTAATAGAAAGCTTATTTAAATTATTTTATTAATTATAATTTATAAAATATTTTCAAAGTATAAGTCTTAAGCAAAAAATATATTATTTAAGTTAAGAATATTTTATTTAATAAAAGCTATTATTATAACCCTATAAATATTGATTTAAGTTTATTATTTAATAACCTAAAGCTTAATAAAGTTATAAATATTATTAATAAGGAAATTAATTAGTTATTAAATAAAATAAATTTATTTATTAATAATATTAATATTGTAAATTAACTTTATTACCAAATTTTGCTATCAATTCTAAAAATAAGGATTATTATTTTATCAACTTTAATTAATTATTCCTACCTTATTCTTCTTATTCCTCTATTAAATAATATTTTAATAGAAATATTATTAGTTTATATACCCGCTATTAAAGAGGGGGAGATATTAAGCTAAAATATTAAAAATATTAAAAATATAATATTAAATTAAAATATTAACAATATATTAAAGAATTGTATTTTAAAAAATAATATTTTTGTTATATTATTATTATTATTAATATTATATTAATTTTATTAGTTTATAACAAATCCAGCTCCTAAAAGCTTTGAAATCTTATTAGGAATAATCGAAAATAATATCCTACCTTTCAGAATATAAGCGAAAGATCGTTATTATATTTATATATTAATTATCGCAAATCTCGGCTAAGATATAAGATATTATTTAGTTTTTATAAAAAACTTTAATTCTATTAAATATTTATATTGCGATAACCTTTTATCAGAATTAAAAAGCTAAAAAGTTTTAACAAAATACCCTTATAACAATACCTTTATATAAACTATATATAAAGAATATATTAACTTTAACAATAAGAATATATTTTAAATAAGCTTTAAACTTTAAAAAGCAAATATTTTCCTTTTTATTTAAGTTTTTAAATATAAATATAATAAGAATAAATATTTAGAAAAATATAAAGCTCGCTTATATATTAAAAGAGATTTATAATAAACGGAATAGGAAATAGTTATAGCTATTTTAATTATTAAAATTTTAAGAATATTTATAATTATTATAATTGCTTTTTCCTTTAAATCTTATTAATATAATATAATTAATATTTTATTAATAATAATATTAATAAGGAAATTTATATTTATTATTTTAAAGGTATTAATTTTCTAAAGGGATTAAATATATTATATAAATATTTTTTATTTATAAAAATATTATATAGATTAAAGAAATCCTTATTATTTTAACTTTAGAATATTATTAAAATAATAAAATATCTCGGTTTATATATAATATTAAAAATAAAATATCTTTTTATTAATAATTAATTAATTATATTTTTTTATATTAATAATTTTATAATATTATATAATAAATAATATTAAATTAAATATAATATTTTTAAAATATTTTTCTTTAATATATATAAGTTTCGGTATTTAGGAGAATTAATATAATTTATTAATATATATATTATTAAAAATCGCTTTATTAAATAAATTTAATTAAATTAAAATTTATATATTGAAAAAATAACTAATAAATTCCCTTTTAAAAATTATATTTTATTAAAAATATTATTATTAATAGAAAAAATCCTTTTATACGAATATTAAGCTACTTTTGAATAAATATATTTATATTAATAATATATTAACTCTATTTTGTTTGTTATTATTATTATTAAATTAAATATTATTTTTATTAATTTTTAATTTGCTTAATTCCTCCAAAATCTGTCTTTTTATTATTTGGTTTTAACTAATTGGTTAATAATATATTTATTTGCTATTAAAACGCTTGCGATTAAATATAATAATTAAATATAAAATAATATTTTTCTATTAATATCAAATATTATATTTGCTAATAATTTTATTATTAGGAAAAGTTTATTTGGTTATTTTTTCTAATTATATAATAACTTTATCGATTAGAAAGCTTTAAAACAAATTACTGTTATTATATTTAATACTGAAGCTAAATTATTTATTTTTAATAAAATAATTTAACAAATAATTTAATAAAATAAATTTTTCGAATATATATATTTTTAAATAAATTAAAATATTATTATTATTTATAATAATTAGCAAATATTAGACTTTATTAACCGATTTACTCCTAAGCTATTTATACGCCTTAAATATATCGATATATATTAATATTAACTTTGTTAAAAAGTTCAAAATAATTATATTGCTATTAAATAAGTCTTTATAATCAAGATATTAGCAAATAGCCTTATTAAACCCTTTCTTTATTAGAAATATAAAGAATTTATTTATATATTATAATTCGTTAATTTGAATAGTTATATAATTTTATTTATTAATTAAATAGAATTATAATAATAGTCAAACTATTGTTATTTTAAGGGGGTATATTAGCTATTATTGCTCCTATTTTCCCTTATTAATTTGTTTTTCCTATTTTGCTTTTTCTAAAGTTATTTGGACCCTTAATTATATTATTAAAATACTATTATTATATTACCTATTTTCCACTTTATCAGGCGAAGCAATTGGTATAAAACAGGGTTAGGAATACTTATTTGCCCCTATTTAAGGCCTTATTATCATATATATTAAAGTGCTGTACACCATTATTTATCAATCAGACGATTTAGCCCTGAGTGCATCTGACAATACTGCTGGAGAGACTGCCCCAGCTATTCTCCAATACCCCTTTTTAAGCTTTATAACAGTTTCTAAAACACTATTAGCAAATAGTCTATCAAGTTCTATACTTTTTCTTTTGCCTTCCTAAACCAGCCTTAGTAGCTAAAATATATACCTTAAGCTTGCTGCTATTATTGGCTTTATTAAAAGATCTACTGCTATTTTTTCGATAGGAATTTAATTTATAATTATATCTTTATTTTATACTAACTTTTTTACTTTATAATATTAAAATCGTATATATTTCGTTTTAAAGTATATTATAAAGTTTTCGGTTAAATTAATTATTAATTAATTATTTAATTTTATTTTTATAATTTTTATATTTCTTTTATTATATTCAAGTTTTTAAAGTAAATTCTTAAAATATATAGCTTCTTTATATACTTTTAATATAGCAATATATTTAATTTTAATCGATAATATAATTACGATTGGCTCTTATTTAAACCTTTAATTAACCGGTTTATTAACTAGTTTAAAAAGATATTTTGCTATAAATTTATTATTATTAATATTATTATATTAAGAAAAATCGGAATAAGTTTAGAAAATCTTATTATATATATAATTTAGCCTAAATATTATTCCGATTTTAATTATATTAATTAAATATCTTATTACCCGTTTTGCTATTATATAATAATTATTTATTAATTATATAAAATATTTGCTTAAACAATATATTATAAAATTAATATTAAACTGGCTTATTTTAACTACTTAATTTAAAGCCTTAATAATAGATACGAAGTCGTTTTTCAATTTCTTATTAATAATATATTTAAAAGGTAATTATTCTAGTTTTATATTCTTATTTATAATACTTTTAATAATATAATAATACTTTATTTTTAATTACTTAAATATTTAGGCGATATAGCTTTTTTAAATAATAATTATTATACGATTATTACGATTTCTTAAAATTTCTATTTTAAAATAGAAAGAAATAGTTTTTAAATACTTTAGTTTAAATTCCTTATTAAGCTAAGCTTTTAATTTATTTATCGCCTTTTTTATATACGAAAATATTAGCAGATTATTTATATAAATAACTACGATTGTTCTTTTATTATTAATAAAAATAAAATTATCTTTTTAAAATCGCTTAAAGCCAAAACTTTTTAGCTTTGTTATTAATATTTCTCTTTATTTTTTAAATAATTATTTAAAACTATATAAGGCCTTTTCTAGATAATATATATTATTTATATTATTAATATATTTATAAAATTATTTTATTTATATATTTTTTTTAAAAATTGCTTTTAAGAAAGCAGTATTGATATTAAAATATTCTATTTCTATACTATATTTTATTCTTAAAGCTAAGAGTATTTTCTAATTTAAAGTTTTTATAATTAATAAAAAGATAATATTATAATTTATTCCTTTTATTTATTTAAAGCCTTTAACGACCTATCAAGCTTTATATTTAATAATTTCGCCTTTAATATTTAATTTAATTAATAATATTTATCTTCCTAAGAATATTTTATATTTTAATAATAATTTCCTGATTTTTTATACCCCTTTAAATTTTATTATATTTAATTCTATTTAAAATATTATTTTTTATTATTCTTTATTTAACTTTAAAAGTATTTCTTATTAATTTTTCAAAGGGGTAATATTTTTATTTTTGATTATTTAAAAAATTTATATAAAGGGAAATCTTCCCCCTTTTATTCTTTTTTAAAAATTATAATAATTTATTAATAAATAAGATCTCGTAAATCGTTTCGGTTAATATTCTAATAATACTAATAGCCTTTAATAAATTTGAAGAGGTATTTATTATATTTTTAATACCTTTTGTTTATTATATAAAGATAATATATTATCGATATAAATTACGATTTCCTTATTTAGTTTTATATTCAATATTTATTTAATATTTTACTTATTAAAATTAAAATTAATTACCTTATTAAGCTTAATATTTTGAATATTAACTTTTTTAAATCTGTTTTATATATTAAAGCTAAAGCTAACTTCTTTATTAATATTAATATTTTGAATATTTACTTCTATATTCGCGGATTATTTATTTTATTAAGAATATTAAGAATAATTTTTTTATTACTCTTTGTTTTAAATAAATATATTTTTATTAATATTATTTTATTAAAGATAATATAAGTTAAAAGCTTTAATTCTTTAACCTTTTTATCCTATACCTGATATTAATTAAAATTATTATTGAATTTTAAGAATTTATATTTAATACCCCATAATTTAAATTTCTGCTTATAAATATTTTTATTATATATTTAATAAATATATCCGAATAATTTTATATAACTAATATTTGGTTTCTCTCTAATTTATCCTTTATATAATATTTTTCTATTAAATATTGCCGTAAGGAGCCTCTTTTTAATATATATTATAAAATTTAAAGTTTCCCCTTAAAAATCTTTATTCAATTCTAAATAAAATAATATTATTTTAACTTATTTAAATAATATTCTATTGCCTTATTTAATAATACCGTTTTAATAGGGGTTATATAATAATATTAGCTTTTATTAAATATTAATTTAATTAAAAGTCGTTTATATTTGCAAATTAATAAATTTTTTTATATTATTTTTATATAAATAATTAATAATATATTTTTTAATATTATTTTTCTTAATATAGTTTTTAATATAATTATTAATAAAGCTTGCTTTTTATAAAGGAAAAAGATAAATAATTATTATATTTAATATGTTTATTTATAAATATTAAAATATATTTTATATTATTTTTTATAAGAATAATTTTTCTATTTTTAATAATATTTATAAATCATTACTTATTTATTCCTTATTAGCTTATAATTAAAAATATAATATTATTTTCTTATAATATAGGTTTTATATTATTATTTCGGTAATATTATATTTTCGAATTTATTATTTTATTTAATATTTATTTTAATAATTATTTTTGCTATATTTTTTATTAAAATTATTTTAATATATTTAAAAAATATATATTAAAGCTTTTATAAGGCTAAAACGTTCTTTATTTTAATATTCCTAATATGTTTTTAATATTTCAAAGGAAATAATATTTTCCTTATTTTATTTTTAATACTAAAAAATTTCTTTTAAATAATATTATATATTTTTTCTTAATTAGTTTTGTTATTAAAATAATATTATATTAATTATTTAAAATATAATATATATTTATTAATTTGACTTCTTTATTATTATTAATTATTATAATAATAAAGCTTTTCCTTTTTACTATTATAATAATATTATTAATTCTATTAATAAAATATTTATATATATAATAAAAAATATTATATTTATATTTAAAATAAATATAAATTTTAAATTTTAAATTTAAATAAATATCTGATTTTCTAAATATTTTATATATTAATTATATTATTAATTTTTTTTTAAAATTAATAGTTATTTTGGAATTATATATTTTTAAAATCTATTTTGTTTTCTCTTTATTATCTTTAAGGAGGAGTTTCTTATTTTTTAACTTTTATTAATTAAAATAGAGGTTATTATTTAGCTAATAATAATTTTCCTTTATATAAGTTCCTTTATAATAAGGGTATTTTGATTTAATATTTTTATTATTTCCCTTTTTATTATTATTATTATTATTATTATTTTTTTTTATTATTTTTTATTATTATTATTATTATTATTATTTTTTATTATTTTTTATTATTTTTTATTATTTTTTATTATTTTTTATTTTTAAGGCTTTTAAGGAACTTTTTTAGTTTTATTATTTATTATAAATAAATATTACTTTAATAATCTTTTTAAAAGTAATACTCTTATTAATATTATTTATAATTTAAATAATTTAAATTTAATATTATTTTATTTTATTTAAAAAACCTTTTAGGAATAAATAAGTTAATGTTATTTTATTTATAATTTATATTATTATTATTATTATTAAATAATTATTTTAATAATATAAATTATTAATATTATTATTAATACTTTTAAAAATAATAGAATCTATATTAATTAAATATTAAATAATTATATATATAATATAATAATTCTTTTTTTAGAATTTATTCTTTAAAAGCTTTTATATTTTTATAATATTCTTTTTGTTATTAAAAAAGTCTTTAATATGTAATTTATATATTAAAATAATAATAACTTAAACTTTCTTATTTATTAAGAATAAATTATTATTAATATTATTTTTATTTTTGCTAATAATTAATCAAAATCCTTTTTTAATAAGAATAACTTATATTTCAAAGGCTTAATTATAATAATTAAAAATCCTTTTTAAAATAATTATTTTCTTATATATTACCTTTATAATTTGATATTAAAATAAATAAAATAATAATATTTATAAATTAAAAATTTGAAAATTTTTCTTTTTATATAAATATATAAATACTAACCGGGTTTATAATTTATTAAAAATAAAATTTAAAATTATAATTATATTTTAAAATTATTTATTTAATTATATAATCTAATACTCTCCTTTAATTAAATAAATAATTATTCGGATTATTAGCTTTATTATTCCAAATATTTGCTTATTAACGGGATCAAATATACAACCTTTTTTTAAGTTAAATCTTTCTTAAGTTTTTATACGAAGATATATAGCAAACTTTGCAATATTAGAAGCGTAAAACGCTAACTAAACTTATAACCTATTAGCTATAGGAGATTTCAATTCTTTTATTTATTTAGGAATATAAGCTTATCTATATACTCGGCTGATCAATCTAGGCCCTATAAATAATAAAGCTTTTAGTAGAGCTGATATGCCCTGAGTATAGCCCTTGTTATTCGGTATACAGCCTGGCTAATAGTGATCCAGGATTGCGATACGCTAGACCTGATTTGGCTTAGTGCTGCTGGAGAGACTGCCCCAGCCATTCTCCAACACATGTCTAGAGAGGTAGGTAGTGCGGTCGTGCTCCTCTTGCTCTTTCCGGCGTCGATAAGTCCACACCTATGTAAGGTTACATATCAACTCAGCCTCGTCCTTCCCTACTGCAATATTAGGTGCATGGGCATACAAGCCCAAAAGTATCACGAATCCGTTGTACTGAACAATTCATACGGTTCACAGTCTTCCACCTCCCATCATTGGCATTTTTCCAATTGACCCTCACCTCCACCGTCCCTTTCCCTTCCACACCGACCCCTTGAAGACGACGATTTGACCTGCACGCGCCAAGCTATCGATGCAATGTTGATGGAAGACAGTCGCACTCATTTTCGCTATCTTGAGCCTGGCAGCGAGCATGCTCGGTCTCGACCAAGGAATCCTGGGGAAGCTCCCCAAGGGAAGGGCCCCAGCAACTCATCCGTGGCCCACACTCTGACGGCCTGCTGTAGATGCAGGATGAGGAAAACGAGATGTGACCCTAGCCTTCCCAGGTGCTCGCCATGCCAAAGAAATAATGCTACTTGCGAATACCTCGATACGCTGAAAGGCAAGAAGATCAACCGCGCATATGTCGTCCACTTGCAGAACAGAGTCCAAAAGCTAGAAGACGCATTGGCCCAATTGAGAGTGGAGCCGAAGGGTATCCCTGACACTGAGACCATGGCGCGCTCGGCCGGGTACGTCAGGTTCAAAGGACGTGATGAGCCAAGATACCTAGGACCTTCGAGCGGTATCGCGATTACTCGCCTGGTCATGGAGCTTGCGAAGCGAAACAACGCTACGAGGAGCATCAGAGATATTGTCCCAATCACTATGGCTCATAAAATTAAAGACTATTTCTCCCAGGAGGAAGATAAGCCGACAAGCAAGGTCTATCCTTTGATAAGTGATGTTGCAGCGCCATACTTGCCCACGCGTGAATTGACGGACAGCTTGGTTGAAACTTTCAATCACAAAGCTCAGTTCCTCCTTCCTACTCTTCATGAACCTACATTCAAGGGAGTTGTGGAGGACGTATACTCAGGCTCCAAGGACCCGTACCAGAACTTTACCCTCCGAATGGTCATTGCCATAAGCATGCAGAAACTCGATACGCAGTACGCTGGGCTCGCCGACTCCTACTATCTTGCCGCCCTGCCGTACCTGGAGGCTTCCATCAAGCCAATGGACCTTTCCACCCTCCAGTGCTTTGCTCTGATGGCACACTATTCCCTGGTAACTCCGACAAGGACTGCAGCCTATTGGATCGTAGGATTGGCATCCAGATTATCTCAGGAACTTGGCCTCAACGACGAAGCGAAAATATCTCCCGTGCATGCACATGGACCTCAATACAACCCTCTCGAGATTGACATGAGGAGACGCCTATTCTGGATTATCACCTCCATGGAATTTGGCTTGGCCCATAGTCTTGGAAGACCCAGCTGTGGTACGACCTTCGACCACATTGATGTTGCCTTCTTCGAGACCGTTGATGACCAGTATGTCCACCCTACTGGAGTTTTGCCGGGAAGTCCCCAATCCCCGAAAAAACTGATAGCAATACACTTCTTTCGCATGAGACTTCTGCAAGCACAGATACGGCGTAAATTGTATCTCAAAAAGAGACCAGAACCTAAAACCGACAAGGACCCATGGGTTCTAGTCATGGATGCAAAGCTCAAAGATTGGCTCAGCCAGTGCCCTAAAGATGACAAAGGTAGTGGCCTCAGCGAGCTCTGGTTCAAGGCGAGATACAACACGATGCTCATTCTCCTGTATCGCCCGTCACCACAGATTCCGGAGCCATCGGTCGAAGCCGCGCAAAAGTGCTTCGAAGCCGCGGTATTCAATATACAGGTTCAAAGGGAACAGATTACTTCAAAATCCGTCGATGTCACCTGGATATTTACGCAATCACTATTCATGGTACTCAATACACTGCTCTGGACAGTCTCTTACGTAGAGATTCGTGCGGAGCATCCTAGAGAAGAGGTAGAAAACTCCATTGACATGGCCCGAACAGGCGTTTATCTGACGTCCTATCATTGGCCGGGCGTGAAATCGGCACTTGAGCTCTATGAACACCTCATCGGAGCCCGCCTTCGAACGTTCGATGGTAGCGAAGATAGTCCTCAAGTTACAAGCTCAGTCTCCTACCAGACTTCACCTGCTTCATCACACGAGATAGTCACTCCCCCTCCTTTAGTCAGCCCTTTCGATAGGACTGTCTTGCATCCTTCGCCCCAAAACATTCACCTGGCACCTCGCTCATCCCCCAGCAACTATGGCTTCGACCAGGACCAGCAGCACGTGCGCAAACCCTCCCCAACCCCGTCCGATTACAATCTCTCCGAGTCATATATGTCAAGTAGTGTTCCGAGTGTGACGTCCCCCAACTTCCGACTCAACACCGGATATGGGAATGAGAATGCCCTCTTTGATCCTTCCTCGATCTACAACACCTTCCCTTTGACAAATTATCCGGAGATTCACCATGATCTGGACCAAGATTTTGCTTCATATTTAGTACCGATGGGCAAGCAGTATTCGCAATATCTGCATGCTCCATACGCTCAGGATCCTTTCCAGAGCCTCTCTCAAGGGCAGCAGATGGAGCTGATGAGCGTCCTTGAAAGTACGGGAGTCAAACTATGAGAAACACAATCAAGCGGGCCTGGCGAAATGGAGAACCAAACAACCCAACTATCCTACTAAGTATTAAGCGCCAAACAAGCATCAACCGCCAACCCCACCCTTCCCTGCTTCATCGTCACCACATCATCAATGACATCCTTATCTAGATTTGGGAACATGCCCGCCAGTGTCTCCACCACATTATGGTGCTCAACCCTCTGTATCCGCTGGGCCTCTGCCGTCTCGGCGCTTGCCTGCCGCGCTGCCGCGTCCTCGGCAATGACTTTCCTTGTCTTGCCGTCCCTCGGGTGCTGAGGCAACCTCGGGTCGTCTGCACTCGGTCTGGATGCTTCTTCGCTATGCCGTGGAGGGAGGAAGACGGCGGGGGAGAGTCGTGGAGCGGGCTGAGGCAAGAGGGGAGGGGCTTGAGATCTACCTGGGGGCATAGTCGACGGGTCATCAGAGAACATACGACCTAGGCTAGATAAAGGCCGCTGAATAGTGCGAAGAAGGCCGCTGACGGCTGTATTCTCTTCAGTACCGTCACTCCCCATGACGTTGTCAGTATTGCCTCGTGATATGTTGGATCTTCGAGGCGAGCTGAACTCGGCGGAAGTCCTAGGCACAACTTCAGGCTGGCTCAACGCAGACTTCTCCGAGAAACCTGGATGACTTGATAGGCGTGGTGATGGCCGCGGAGGTGGCATTGGTCCTTCTTCGTGTCCTTCGGCTATGGCTGAGACGGAGGCCTCGACGTGTCTTTCGAATTCTTCGTCCGAGACGGTGAGGGAAGTTCTGTCGAGGTTCTCGATGAATTGGATGGCGCCCATCTGACAGAATCTCAGCAGCGGAACAATTGTTTTGGGATGCAGATACTTACTAGTGAAGAGAGATAATATCCTGCTTCTCCACCCAATTTATCTTGGTTTCGGAAGCGAAGAATATACTGTACATTTGAAACGAGGTGATCTGGGTTTGCATGTAGGACAACATAGATCAGAAGCGGCACAAAGGAGTCGGCAGAGGTGTCGGACGACTTGGAGTTACGGAGAAGACCTGTAGCTGTTTAGAATACTTTCTTCTGACGAATATTCATAATGATCATACCAAAGATGACTTTGCAGCAATTCAAGACGCAGATTATCTTATCGCGAGGAGCTCTGTATGTCTTGATCTTCAATAGCTCTGTGCCACTGTTAGCTTCGAAAGAAACTGAGCCTTGTTACTCAAGGGAAACAACCTCGTTGAGCCAATATCAAGAAACGTCTGCCGCTATCCCCAACCAGAGGAATATCGAGGTGCTCCTCTTGCACCCAGCCATAGATTCGGACCTTTTGGCCCAGAATATCATCTCTCTCGATATCTTCCTGATGCTGGCCTCGCCTTCCAGGTCCGAGCAGTTTCTCAATATTCTTCCTTTTGCCTTTGCCGCCAGACAACGGTGCCGGGGGCGGTATAGCAGGTGAGAAAGTCTCAGAGTATAGCCGATTCATGACCAATTTCTCCATACCCTCCTTCGCGTTATCGAATTCAGCATCCGAAACGCCGCTCCACACTTCACATTGAGCCATCTTATTTGTGATGAACGTTAGGAAATCGCTGATGATCTTCACTTGTTCGTGGGCCATCCACTGTTTCTTCCCAAATTCAATCAGAAAGGAGCGGAGGAACTTGGCGACTGGATCGGCTGTCCGGTGACGAAGTTGTTCCAAAAACCTATGGAAATCGAAGGGTAGATCGGGCTCAGGGTCCGGCGCTGGAGGCGGCTCTCTCGGTAGCGACTTGGACGAGTGTGGAGACGATGGGGAATTGAGACCTTGACTCCCGAAGTGAACAGACTGGGGCCGGCTGGAAAGACGCTTCAACGCAGCAATGTCTGGAGACTGTGCTGCGGGCGTGTCTTGATTTACAAGCCCCTTCTGGGATGTATGAAACGTGCTTCCAGTTGCACCTAGGAGATCCGGTTGTGGTGGAATGGTTTTTAGAGGCTCAAGGCTTGATCGTCTTGGTGGATGCTTGACGGGCACATCGAGAAGTGAGTCTTGCTGTTCTGTAGACAGCAGCTCTTCTTCTGAGTTGGGATCGTCACCTGCTCGAAACTGATCCATAATACTCTGTATTTCAGAGGTTGAGCCCTCCTCTTCCCTACCATCAAATGTATTTTCCGGCGTTCGTGAGGGCGAGCGTGATAGACGAGGAGTCTTTGGAGTAGGGTCCAAATAAAGGTCATCGTGTTTGCCTCCTTCTTGTGGTTGTATGATCTTTCCCCCCTCGCCCGCGCTCGCGGTCTCCACTTTGGAAGACGGAGTAAGGGTTTGACCTAGGTTTTCCAACCCCACGGTAGATCGAGGCTCCTGGATGGTTTCACTGATGTCTGGGGTCGGTCTATCTATATTTTCAGGAGGGACATTTGGAATAGGAGAGCTCGGATATAGATTATCAAAGGTGTTATTCGATGTGGCTTGTCGCTTCGAGGTTGCTTCATCACCCTGTGCTTGCCCTTGTTTTGGCATTCCAGGATCTTCATCATCTATAAGTTTTATTGGGCCGCTCGAGGTAACTTCTGCTGCTTCAGTTGGCTGCTGCGGTGGAGACATGGATCGGGCTGCATTGGGGGCCAGGTAGGATGATTTTATTTATGGTGTGAGGCTGATGCGAGTGAGGAAGGGCGTTTCCATTATAATGAAATCCGTGTCTGAGGACATTCGGTGTAGGATAAGATTTCCATAGCAGGATCTGCAGAAGATGCCCAATCTCGTGTGCTTGGGCAAATTCAAGAGCGTTTCAACAGAAAGCCGATGTTCAGTTCTGTGGAATTACCTTCTCAAGACTCGGCCACAATTCCTGTGACTCCACATCTCCCCCACACTGATCTTCTCCTCTGTTTTACAATTATCTTTACAACCATATCTAGGGCATTCTTCTTTGTCAATTGGACCGCTGGTGGAAGGAGAGATAAACCGCTTTAGACTCGCACGAGTCCAGCCAGTCCGGACGGGACTCTATCTCTCTCTTCATCTACAATACTGTCTGAAGCATGTGCGGTATCTTCTTTTCCTGCAATCTGGGGAACCATCGTTATCCTGATGTTAGTATCACACAGCGACTGGAGAGACGGGGACCGGATGATACGAAAACTGTTTCCCACTCAATGGTTATAGAGCCGTCCAGATTTCTTAATGATAAACAACATCCCATGGAATGGTCTCTGGTGGCAGTATCGAGTGTCCTTTCACTGCGTGGAGACACTTTCATAAGGCAGCCAATTCAGAATGCACATTCGGATCCACTCTCCGATTCTTTTCTCTGCTGGAATGGAGAGGCTTGGAAGGTTGACAGCACTACTATTCAAGGATCCGACGCCGATGTGGTGTTTGACCTGCTAACAGAAGCTACGAAGCCAAAGCATCATTCAACAGGCAAGGGCATCGCCTCGATTGAAATATCCCAGTCCACACTGCAAGCCACCACCGCTGCTATCAGCAGCATCGCCGGTCCATTTGCATTTGTTTTCTATGATGCCCTAAACCACCGAATCTTCTATGGGAGAGATTTGTTAGGCAGGCGATCACTACTAATCAACATGCGATCTAATGGCTGTCTTGAGATCTGTAGCGTGTCCAGCCAGCACCGCCCGCATGAGTGGAAAGAAGTTGAAGCTGATGGAGTATATGTAATTGATTTTACGTCGATTTTCCCAAGAGATGACAAAGGAATGTTATCTCGCCAAAACTTCCTCCGTCCTTTGCATGTGCCTTGGACGGCTCCAGCTCTTGAATCGCAATCGCGCTATGTCTTGGTACGAGATCCTTAGGTCTTGAACTTTCACAAGAAGTTGACTGACACCAGAAATCTCCTTATCCGCAAATCAACAAGGTGGAAAATGCCGTAGACGTCCAACCATTAATACTAGCCTCGTCTACCATTGACGAAGTGAATCGTCGACTCCAGGCATCGCTATGGCTTCGAGTCTATGTGGCTCCAACAGGTCAAGCCATGAAGAATGCTTCCAACTTCTTTGCTGTACTCTTCTCGGGGGGACTGGACTGCACTCTCATCGCGCGGATGATCCATGATATTGTGCCAAAAGGGCAGGTGATTGACCTGTTGAACGTCGCCTTTGAAAACCCTCGAGTAGTCCAAGCCGCTGCAAAGAACGGAGCGGATTTTCTCGAACCGGTTTCTCCCTACTCGTCCTGTCCAGACCGTATCACCGGCCTTGCATCTCATGCAGAGTTGACCCGCCTTTGCCCAGAACGAGAATGGCGCTTCGTCTATGTGAATGTCCCGTACTCAGAAACGTTATCACATCGATCGCTGATCGAGTCTCTTATCCATCCTCACGGTACGGAAATGGACCTCTCGATAGCCTGCGCCCTCTATTTTGCAGCTCGCGGCACCGGCACGACCAAGGACCACTTCACCGGCCTCGAAAACCCGCACACAACCTCAGCTCGTGTTCTGCTTTCCGGGCTTGGAGCCGATGAGATCTTTGGAGGCTACACTCGACACGCAACAGCCTATGCCCGGCGAGGGTATCCAGGACTGGTAGATGAGCTTGAGCTCGATTTTCACAGATTAGGTAAGCGAAATCTTGGAAGAGATGACCGAGTGATCTCGCATTGGGGTAAAGAAGTCAGATACCCGTACTTGGATGAAGAACTCGTAAGCTGGGCCTTGAGCCTACCGGTCTGGGAGAAATGCGATTTTGGACGAGGGAAAGCTGGGGATGTAGCCGAGGCTCCTGTTCTAGACCCAGGGAAAAAATTACTACGACTGCTCGCCTGGAAATTGGGATTGCGTGGTGCTGCAGCGGAGAAGAAAAGAGCAATCCAATTTGGAGCGAGGACAGCGAAGATGGAAAGTGGTCGAACGAAGGGCACCCAGACATTCAAAAAGTCGTCGAATATCTTACCCAACGCTGTGGAGTGTTCGAACGGCACCTTACATCGGAGAAGTGGCAATGATGACACTTCAGATACTACTGAGTCGCATTTGAATCCTCCATAGTGCGTCCATCCGATGCGCTGATTGTCGGTTTCTGAAGCCTTTTGGCGGAAGAAACCACGTCAAGACGCTGTTTGGTAGCATTCTACTGAGACCAATACGACTGGGATGTAGTAAAGGCAAGTCTGAGCCTCCTTCATGATCTGAGAATGGATGGGAAATGCCCATAGTAATAGACGAAAACATAGGGATCGAACCCGGAATTCATTTTTCTTCAAAGCTAAGGGGAGTGCACTATTCCCGAAAACCACCTGCCTTGGACCCCCGTTACACATATCCTCCCCAGACAACATTTATTCCCAGCAGAAATGCCTTGTAAATCTCTCCCCAAACACATACAAAAACCTTCCCACAAAACCCCCCAGTCCCATAACACGTTTACATCCCCGATTCCCCTTATTCATTCACCGGAGTACCGCCCCGTGCCAATTCGATATCTGGGGGCGGGGGACATGCCAGGCTCTCCTCCCTTAACTCCTCCTCACTAAACTCGCCCCTAACATTGGGCTGAAAAGCCGGCGGTGGATTGGCGGCCCGGGCTGGAGCTCTCCGTTCTACTTCATCCTTGGCTTCCTGGTCCGCCCTCGCCTGCGCAAACGATAAAGCCTGATCTCGGATGAGAGAATGCTGGGAGATGGCCCGTCTTGTTGTGGTGGATCTGAGGGGTGGGAGCCTTTCGAGGGGGTTATCTTTACGGGGGGGAACTGGGAGAGAGGGATTGGGGTTGGGAGGGGTGGTGAAGCCAATGGGGACGGCAGGGAAGTCGTCGTGCGTGTATGTTTGGAGACCTCGGGTTAGGTCTGCGCTGGAGGGATGGGGAGCGGGGCCAGGCTCGAGGTAGTGGGCGTGGACAAGGGAATAGTCCGCCTTTCGGCTGCGTGCGAAGTGGTCGGGGTAGGCGGAGGGCGCTGGTTGGGGGTGGGATGCCAGTGCCTTGGGAGGACTACTAGGGGCTGGGCTAGTAGAGAGAACAGATGCAGAAGGGGCAGCAGCCGAAGCAGTTGCGAGGGTAACGGTGTCTGACGTGGAGGAGACGGCGGTTATGTTGCGGATGCCTTCTGGGGTTGCTTGCTGCGCAGGGAGAGGGCCCGAAAGACGCTGCTGGTGCAGGTCGAACAGCCCTGGATACATTGAGTACAGTATTCGATGGAAGCAATGCTATGATAGCTTACGCTTGCCTACCACCGCCTTCAAAATGGTCTCGTCGGCGCCATCCATAGTTGTGATCTGTTTCACAGGGAAAAAGAGACAAAAGGATATCGAACAACACAGGGAGCAAGCCGAAAGAAGAACGCAGCCTGACAGTATGAAGCAGCAGGTAACGCAACAGAACAGCTGGAGATCTGCCAGTGGAGTCCATTGTGTGTATAGTGTTATATTCAACCGAGATGCGCGATCATGAGGTGATGACGACCTCGAACAAATACAAAAGAGAAGCTAGCGGTCGTATTTACTTTTTATACATTCAATATATAAGGAACACGCCGACAGGGACAGAGAGCCCTAGCAAAGAGTGATAGCATGGGGAGAAGACCACTCTGACATATGGTGGCAGAGGGACAGGGAGATAGCAGCAATGCAGATAGCATTGGGTTTTCTCTGATGTATAGAGAAAGTGATAGCGAGGTGCTTATCCCGGCCTGACTTTCTCTGTCTAGAACCTCTGGGCTCCTTCTGTTGCTGTATATAGGAATAAATATTGATGCAACACCAAAAAGAAGTGCAAGGACTCTACACAAGACTGTAGTGTCAGCGAATATGATCAATTTAAGAGGTGAGCGGGAGGATATGTCGTCGTCGAAACCCACCACCCACGCTGAGTCAGCGATAGAAAAATCCGAAGCTGTTCCTTGCCTCAGTTACTCAGACGTGTCGTGCTATAACCCTTTGGGGATAGCGTATACTTACTATATATATATATTATAATACGTCTGAGCTCAAGAATATATAATCTTATTAAATTTAATTTAATTCTTTTATCTTTAAAATATATATTTTATAATATATTAATAATAATAATAATATTTATTTTTAATTTTATAATTATTATAATTATATAATTAAATATATTTTTTTATTTAATATATTTTAAATAACGTAATTCTTATTATATTTAATATTATAAATATTAAAAGAAATCCTTTTTTAATAAGCTCTTAAAACTAATTACTTTATAATAATAATAAATAAATTAAAAAGCTTTATTATATATTTTAATAGTTATTTAATTATATTATAATATTTAAAATATATTAAATAGTTATATTTATATATAAATAATAATATATTAATTATTAATAATAATATTAAAATAAGTATTTTACCTTTTTTTATTAAATTATAATTAATATATCGAAATAAAAAGATATAATAATATAGAATAATAATAATAATATTAATTCCGAAATTATTAAAATTAAAAATTGAACAAAAGAGCTTTTCTAAATATATTTAAAAAATAAATAAATAATTATAATTTATTATATTTAATATAAATTTAAAGATCTTATTTTAATTATAAAAATTAAATTTAAAGAAAATATTATTTTTTAAATAATTCCGTTTATTAGAAAGCAAATTAAATTAGTTTTAATTTTTATATTATTATTTATATTAAAAAAAGAATAAATTCAAAAATTTAAATATATTTCTAAAGTTTAATTAATAATTTTAAATAATAATATTAATATATTAAAAACTTTAAAGGATATTTATATTAGGAATTATATATATAATAAAACTTATATTCGAAAAGGCAAGAATTATTTATTAATTTATTAATTTTTATTAATCTTAAAATTATACTTTCAAAGAAATTTAATAAAAGTATATTATATTATTTATTATTCTAAAGTTATATATATTTAATAGTAATTAACGAAGTCTATTTAATATTTAAATAATAGAATTTTTATTTAATTTATTTAAAATTAAAAATATTTTATAATTATTTTCCAATTAATATACCGATATTCAGGGTATTAGCAACGCTAAACCTAATATTATTAATAATAGTTAGGGAATATTATAGCTTTAACTTTTCTATTTAGCTTATTCGTATATTAATTAATTACTTAAATATTTATATATAAATCGAATATATATAAAAGAATAAAAAAAATATATTTAACTTTTAATATATTTTATTATAATAAATTAGAAATATATATAATATTTTAAAAATAATTATATATATAAATTTTATTATTTAAATTTATAAAATATATAGTTTATTTAAATAATAAATTAAATAGCTAAATTATTATATATTTTTAAAGAAAATCGTTATTATTATATTCGTAAATATAATAAATAATAATAAATATCGAATTTTTATATAATTTAGTTAACCGTCTTTAAAATATAATAATCTTTATATATTAATTATAATAGATTTATATAAATTAAAAATTAATAATCCGAATATAAAAATTATTATTTAATAATTAATTTTATCTTCAGTTTCGAAATTATATTAATAAATAAATTATATTATCCGCTTTATTGAAAAGTAAAAGCGGTTATTATTTTTTTATTTTAAATAATATATTAGGCTCTGATTTAAAGCTTTTATTTATTCGTTATAAATAAAAAAAGTATATTTTAAGACCCTATAATTATTTACGCTTATAATACTATTAAATATTATTAAGCTTAAAGTTTCTAATAATTATAATTAGTTGCTAATTATATTAAAAAATATTAAATAGAAAACGGCCTTTAATTAATAACAAAATCTGCTATTTATTTTTTATAAACTTATAAATTTAGGAACTTTTCTATATATTTAAAAATATATTCTTTATTTTTTTAAAAATATTATTTATATAACTAGGAGTCTAAAAAAGCTTATATATTATTATTTGAATTATAATTTATTATTTATATTTCTTATTCAAATATATTTAAGCTTGAAAGTAGTTATTTTAAAAGATTTATTATAATAATTATAATTTAAAAAAGAACTTTTAATTTAACAGAAATATATTATTTTAAAATTATATCGGATTTGCGAATTTAGCTTTATCTTATTTATAATTATATCGGATCTTATATTCAATTAAATTATTATATAAGGATTATAAATTAATATCGAGGAAAATATATTATATTTAATTAATATATAATTTAATATAATTATTTATTTAATTAAGGTTATTAATATCCTTTGTAAAAGCCAAAATATATTAATAAATAATAATATCGAAATATTCCTTTTTTAATATAAATATAATAATCAGCGATATCGATTATATATATATAGAATAATTAAGGCTTAAAAAAGGGCCGTCGATAATTATAAAATTATTAAAAATTAATAGTTTATTAAAGAAGATATTCAATTATAAAAGAAAGCGAATAATTATTTATAATATTTATTATTAATAATATTAAAAGCTTCGTTTATTAAATTATTAAAAACCTTATAATATTTAATCTTATAATATTGAGCCGAAGTATAAATATTATAACCGAAACCTTAATTATAAAACTGTAAATATTATAAGTTAAAAGTTTATTATTGAATATATAATTAACGATATCTTTAAAAATATATAAATAATATTATTCGCCTTTAATATTAAAGAACCCTATTATATAATATTTATTCTCTAAAACGTTATTTAATATTTAAGGTAAAAGGATTATATTATTAATATCGAATAATAATTATAAATAATTCCGCTTATAATCCTTTAATTAAAGTTAAAATAATCCGAATAAATTTGATTTTAATTAAATCCTTTTTATTTTTATTTTATAATACTTTGAGTATTTAGAATCGGGCTATTTAATATTATATTATTATTTTGAATATTAATAAGATTAAATATTTCGATATTTTTTATATAAATATTTTTGTTATAATAGAATATATTCGTATTAAGCTTTTTAAAGCCGGCTTAATATAAAAATATTATTTAATAAATTGAATAATATAAATTAAGCTTTTAAATTACTAACTTTTTTAATAATTAAAGGATCATATTAAATATATCTTTTATAACCGATTTTGAAAAATATATATTAAATATAATTTTATTAAAAATATATTCTATTTAATTTCTTAATTCTAGTAAATATAATTTATTTAATATTTAATATTCGAGGAGTTAATTATTATTTTTAGAAAAATAAAATCTTTCTAATTAAAAGGCTTTTAAAATATTATTAAATAGCTTTAATAATCAATCGGTTTTATAACTAAATCTAACTTTGCTATATATATTTATAAAATTATTAATAAATATAGTTTATTATAATTCGGCCTCAAATATCGGATTATTTATTAAATAATTTAAATATAAAAGCTCTTTTATATAATTAAATATGTTATTATATTTAGTTTAGAATATAATAATATATTTCTGGAAAGTATAATAAAGGAGTTTAATATTTATATATTTAATTATATATCGAAATAATAAATATATTTCAATATATATATAAAAATATTAATAATTCTATTATTATTTATTAAGTTTATATATATTAATATTATTTATATCCTTTTTAATCGAATTTAATATAAGATATATTTGCTTATAAATAATTATTATTATTAATAATTACGATATTTAATCCTATATTTATAATTATAATATAATATTTTCTTATTAATTATTATCGAGATTAATATTTTTTTTATATTATATTTATATTCTAATTATTTACGTCTTATAATTATAAATAATCAAGTTTTCTAATACTTCGAAATTGTTTAACTCGATTATTTACGATTTATTTTAATAATCGGCTATATATTATAATATAATAAGGTCTTTTAAATTATTATTATTTTAATATATAATATAAATTAGCTTTAATAAATTAAATCGTAAATATTATAAACTAAAGTTTAGAATTAATTAAATATATTTATTAAAGGAGTTTTCTATTATATTACTTCGGATAATTTTTATTATTAATATTCGCTTTATTATCTTTAAATCTTTATATATTAATTATAATTAAGTATTATATATTATAATATTGAAGCCGAAACCGAATTAATTATTATATAAGTTTCCGAAGATATATATATTATTTAATATTATATTTTTATCTTTTATTATTAATTATATAAAGAAATATATTATTTTTATTTATTAAAAGCGTTTATAATCCGGTATTTAAATAGCTTAAAAGAATATATTTAATTTAAGGTAAAAAATATAAAGATTTTTAATTATATTTTCAATATAAAATATTTGAATTTAAGGGATATAAATAAGGGCTAATAGAATATATAAAATATTAAAGTTTAATATATATTTAAATAATAATATCGGAAATAATAAATTTTTATATTATTTTTATTAAATATAATAAATAATAATAAGGTTATTAATTATCTTAATATAAGCCTATTTATAAGATATTTTGCTTATTAAATATTAATATAATAATAATCGAATAAAACTCCTTTAAGTCCTCGATATATTTACCGCGATACCCCTTTACAAACTCGAAGTTATTATATATAATAATTATATAAGAATATTACCTTAGCTAATATACTTTGTAAATAACTAGCTTATTTAATAATATTATTCTTTATTATATAATTTAATAGAATTAATTTAAACTTATTTAATTAAGAATATTAATAACCTGATATTAAGCTTTATTTTAATATAAATATAAATTTAATATTTTAGCAAAATTTATTAAATAAATCGGTTTAATATAATTATAAAGGATAAAGAATATTAAAATAAAACGCTTATTCTAATTAATATTATTAAATTTTTAATAATAATTATTAAATAATCGTAATTATTAAAGGGTATATTATTATAATATTATCTTAAAGAATAATAAAGTTTTTTAAAATATATCCTTTAAATTATAAATTAATAGGATATACCGTTCAAAATTCGGAATATTTAAGAAAATATTTATTTCTTTTTATAAAATAAACTTAATTTAAGCCTAGCTTTATTTGTATATAAAAATATATCTTATAAGTTCTTTAATAATATTTATTATCTTTAGGTTCTTTATATTATTAATATAAATAAAGTTTAAGAAATTATATTAAAATTTACAAATTCGATAATTAAAATAATATTAAATTAAAAGAATTAAAAAGGTATTTATATTTTATTTTTATTTTTAAAATTAAATAATAATTATATATAATTTTTCTAATTCGGACAAGTAAAGCCTTCGGTATATTAATAAATTAATAGTTATTTTTTGTTCTTTTACCTTATTATTATTTTGTTTATATTTTTGCTTTAATCTTTAAATATCCGGTATTAAATTGTTAATATTATTATAATATTTATATAAAAATAGATTCGAGGGTATTATACTTAAAAACGAGGAGATTATAAATAATAATATTAATATTATAATATATATTAATAATATTTTAAATTAAAATTTATAATTCAAAAATATTAATAATTAAAATTTTTATAATTAATTATAAAATATATTAATAAAAGGATTATAAATCGAAAATATAAAATAAAAGTTTAAATTAATAGCTTCGATTAATTAAATAATTAATATATAAATATTAAATATAAAATAATAATAAAATTATAAAGCTATTATAAATATTCTATTTAATAAGAAAATAGCGAAGCCGCCTCGGCGGATTTGCTACCTTTTAATATATTAATATTATTTGAAACCCTAATTATTATTTTTTTTTATTTTTCTTTTTTTAAAAATTTTATTCCTCCTTTTGGAAAAAGAAACTCTTTATTTTATAATATTATATTTTTATTATTATTATATATATATATACCCGTTTAAATTCCTTTAAAGTTTTAATTTTATATCGAATTATTTTTATTTATATTACTCTTTTATTTATATTTAAAAAAACCTTTGTTTATATTATTATATTCGAATTATTTTATAATATTTAATATATTAAAATATTACTAATTAATATATTAAAAAAAAGTTAAGTAATAATAAAAAACTAATATAATATTTTATTATATATATTTAAATATTCTAATAAGGAACTTTTAAAAATTAATTAAATTAAATATATTATTATAAACTCCGTTTATATATTTGATTTAATAATATTGAAAATTATTTTATTTTCTTAAAATCTTATAAATTATAATAATATAATCCGGTATTATATATAAATATTAAACTTATTTTATATAATTAATAAATTATAAATTTTTTTTAAATAAGTAATTTATACTACTCTTTATATATATAATATTAATATAAATTAGTTATACTTAATAATAGCAATTATATTTTAAAGAAAATTGATTTTGTAAACCCGCTTTATTATTCTTTTAATTGCTTTACTTTCCAAACTTATAATTATATTAACTTATTATTCTTTAAGGCGTTAATAAAAGTTAAATATAAGTTTTATATACTCCCTTTTAATCGTTTCTTTATTCAAAGATATAAAATTTTATATTATATTACTCCTTTTCCTAAACTTAAGATATTCCGATATATTCAAATTAATATATCGAAAGGCTATATTATTACTAGATTATATATATTTTATATAATATAAATATATAATTAATTTAAGATTATAATCGAGTTAAAATATAATATATAATATTTAATATAAAATATTTTACCAAAATATTTATTATATTAAAAAATATATTATTATATATAATTACCCTTTATTCGGCTTACTATTAATATTCTATTAATAATATTAATATATATCGAATTTGTTATTAATTAGACTTTTAATCCCTAATTTAAATCCCTTTTCGAAAACTATATCTTCTTATAATTAAATAAATAGGTTTGGAATTACGATATTATTATTTTTTATTTATTTATTTTATATATTTTTTTCCTATATAATATTGACAATAATAATTTATATTTAAATTTCGCTTATAATAATTCCTAATTCCGTATTTAAAAGTATTTTTATATAAATATTTTTGATATTAATAAATATTGCTAATTGATTTACTATCCGAAATTATATATATATATTAAAAGAAATCTTTAAATTATTTAATATATTTTTATTATTATAAAATATATATAAACAGGATTTTAATATCTTAATTATATATATTTTAATTTAGAAATTATAATAATTTTTAAAGTTATATAAATATTAATAATAAATATAATCGAAATTGTTTTTATTTTTTAAATTTATATATATTAACTTTTATAATATTATAATTTAATTAATATTGATTATTAAATTAATTATATTCCGAGACTTTCGAAATAAACGAATTAATATTCTAGGATTAATATTTTAATAAATATATTAATAATTAAATTTTTTAAAATAATCGATAAATTAATTCTAATTCTTTAATATTAATAAGGTAAATATATTTATAATAATATAATAATATTTATTTAATTTTTTTTAATATATTTCTTTATTTATATTTTTAAAATATATTCTTTATCCAATTCTTTATTTAATATTAAATTATTTGAATTAATTTAATTTATTTTAGCTTTATTTTTTCCCTTATTATCCGGATCTTTATTTATTAATATAAATAATATAATTTTATAATATTTTTTTAATATTAATTTATAATATTAATAATTAATTAATTTTATTTTTAAATTAAAATATTATTTTAAATATTAATATAAGAAAATTAAAGTCCTAGTAATTATATTAAATAAATATAATTTATTAAAATAAGTTTCTTTTATATTTATTAATATTATTATATTATTTTTAATAAATAATTTAATATATTTTTAATTCTTTATATTTATTTTATAACTTAATTTATAATTAGTTTATTACTTTTATAATTTTTATAATATAATTTTAATAATAAACTCTTTTGTTTTATAATAGGAATATTTTATTATAATATTAAATATTTATTATAAATAATATTTATTTAATAGATTTAAGTATTAATTAAAAATATTCTTATATTATTAAATTTAAATAATACTAATTATTTTTTGTTTCTTATTTATATTATTAGAAAATATTTTTTATAATTATTTTAATTATAATATATCGAAATTATTAATAATAATTATAAGAGAATTATATTTTTTATATTAAGTTTTATTTATAATTAGAATATTTTATATTTCGATTAATATTATAATATATATTTTTATTTAAATTATAATATAAGAAAAGATATTTCGAATATATTCGATTTTTATTATTATATTCGAATATTATATAATTAAATTATAAATTGCTTTTTATAATAATATAATCAAAAAAAAACTTAATTATATAATAATATTTATAATAAATTTAAATATTATTATAAAAATAACTAATAATTATTAAAAAATTAAAAGAATTATAATAATTATTAAAAAATTAAAAGAATTATAATAATATTAATTTATTATAAATATATAATAAAGCTTTTAATATAAATTATTATAATAAAAAGTTAATAAAATAATATTAAATAAAAATATATATAAATAAAAAA